>OLGZ01000005.1_pt1 | contig 309896 bp, 316 predicted proteins | sample 1605981 | NCBI WGS metagenome assembly OLGZ01 (sample SAMN03283291) | human gut metagenome | biome: human-associated habitat; material: feces | host: Homo sapiens | place: Peru | collected 2012
CATATGCCTTTTGTCCAGCAGCAAATGCTTGACTTTTTGTTTTAAAACCAGACTTTGAAAGATATTTTCTTTTTCCATTTACTCTGGCAACTTCAAAACGATATTGATACACCTTTCCTCTTTTTTGTATACTAATCACTTTTCATCATCTCCTTACATTTTTTGATTAGTTTTATAAAATAAAAAGAATGTTACCATTAAATTATGGTTAACACCCCTTTATTTATCAATAATATTTTATACATATGATAACAAATGCGAATTTCGCTACCACTTATAAATTTTAAAAATTTCAGTAAAACCCTTATTTTATTAGCCTCTAAGGCAACAATTTTTGTACTTCTTACCACTGCCACATGTTCGTCCTTTTTCAGTATATATGATACTATGAAATATATATAGTACTATATATATTTCAAGGAAAAATGGGTCTGAACGGTATTGGTATAAATGTTACATATAGTATTATTTTTACCATACATTTTTTAGTCTATGAGCACAAAATGTGCATATTGTTCCCATCACATATTAAAAAATGTATAACATCATATATGATATTACTAATTATTTCAAATTTTTCCAACGTTATGTGTTTTATCTATTTTTTTATCTAATTTTTTGTAAGTTGATTTAAAATTTAGTAAAGTTTCCATTGCACTTATAACTGCTGAGGATTCAAATATATCTCTCCTATAATACCCGGTTGTTAGGTATCCAGTTATTCCATTATTTTTTTTATTACTACTATTACCAAGAATACTTTCAATAACTTTATTCAAAGATTTTCCATCTTTAACATAATTAAACATTCTTTCAGTAATTTGAAGACCACTTGATTTTCCTATAAATTCATTACCATTTTGGTCTAATATTGATGCATAAGTAACAATAAAATATGTATTATCTATCTGTTCATATCCACCCTCAATACTAATCAGTAAATCAAATGAAATATCATTTTCCATGCAATAATTATATAAACCATGATTTCTATTTTTTACACCTATTAAAGTTTCATCATTAATAGGTTTAGAACTTACTAAAGAATTAACATTAACAGGGACAATAGAAATATCATCAAATCCTAATTCATTCATTGCAATTAAAATTGACCTTTGCTTAGAAACATTCATAGAGCCTAAAACTATTTTCATATTTTCACCATCCTATTTTTTATAAAACAAACTATTTACTACAACGTTGTTTAGGATTCTTGCCAAACTCAAAGATTACTTTTTTCCAGTACATATAACACTATGTAGCATAGTATTATATATTTTTCATTTATGAGAACAAAATGTGCACAAATTGGATTATGTGCACATTTTTTTGCCTTTTTTTGACTATTGTCAAACTCACGAACCCTTATAAAACAAGCTATTTACCACAGCATTGTTTGTATTTTTTTCCACTACCACATGGACACATATCATTACGACCTACTTTTTTACTGTTTTTTATAGTTTTCTTTGAAGTAGAATCTTTTGCTTCGTTAGTCTTTCCTTTTACTTGCTTTACTTGTAAGTTTTGTCTTATTTCAGCTTTTAATAAATATAAGGTAGTATCTTTACAAATATTATCTAACATTTTATCAAATAATTCAAAACCTTCTCTTATATAAGCTTGAAGCGGATCTTCATTAGCATAACCTCTTAACGAAACACCTTCTCTTAAATGATCCATTGTATTAATGTGTTCCATCCAGTAGTTATCTATAACTTGTAAACTTATTGCTTTTTCAAAATCTTTTCTTATTTCTTCTGGTAAAGATTTGATTTTATCTTCATATTCACTTAAAACCTTTGCTTCAATTACACTTATTATCTCATCAACATCTTTATTTAATATTTCTGATAATTTCAAATTTGATTTATTTATTAAATTTTCATTTACGTACTCTACTATTTCATTACAATCATTTTCTAAAATAATACCATGTTCATTTGTATGTCTTCTAACAACTATATCAACATGCTCTTTAATAATATTTATAACATAGTTGTGAACATCATCACTATCTAATATTTCATTTCTCTTTGCATACATTATTTCACGGTGTTTACCCATTACATCATCATATTGTAATAAATGTTTACGAGCATCAAAGTTATTTCCTTCTACTCTTTTTTGTGCTGTTTCAACCGATCTTGTAATGGTTTTACTACGCATATTTCTTTCACTATCTAATCCAGCCATTTCTAAAATTGTCTTAAATCTATCTGTACCAAATCTTACCATTAATTCATCTTCAAAAGATACAAAAAATTGACTATATCCTGGATCTCCTTGACGTCCTGAACGACCTCTTAGCTGATTATCTATACGACGTGATTCATGTCTTTCAGTTCCTATTACACATAGACCACCTAATTCTTTTATTCCTTCACCTAATTTAATGTCAGTACCACGTCCTGCCATATTAGTTGCTATTGTAACAGAACCTTTTTCTCCTGCTTTTGCAATTATTTCTGCTTCTCTTGCATGATTTTTTGCATTTAAAACTTCATGCTTTATATGAGCTTTTTTAAGCATATTACTTAATAGTTCGTTTGTTTCTATAGCAATTGTACCAACTAAAACAGGTTGTCCCTTTTCATGTCTTCTTTTAATTTCAGCAATTATAGCTTTATATTTTTCCTCTTTTGTTGAATAAATTAAATCTGCAGCATCAACTCTTATTACAGGTAAATTAGTTGGAATTTCTATAACAAACATATTATATATATTTCTAAATTCTTCTTCTTCTGTTTTTGCAGTACCTGTCATACCAGATAATTTCTCATACATTCTAAAGTAATTTTGGAATGTAATTGTTGCAAGCGTTTTAGTTTCTTCTTGTATTTCTACGTTTTCTTTAGCTTCTATTGCTTGATGAAGTCCATCAGAAAAAGCTCTACCTGGCATTAATCTTCCTGTAAATTGATCTACTATTACAACTTTACCTTCTTGAACTACATAATCAACATCATTATGCATTGTATAATTTGCTTTTAAAGCTTGATTTATGTGATGAACTAAAGCTGAATGTTCAATATCATATAAATTATTTAATCTAAAATATTTTTCACCCTTTAATGTTCCTTGATCAGTTAATGTAATATCCTTTGTCTTTTCATCTATTGTATAATCTTCATTTTCTTTTAATGATTTTACAAATCTATCGGCATCTTTATAAAGGTTTGCTGATTTCATAACACCGCCAGAAATTATAAGTGGCGTTCTAGCTTCATCAATTAATACAGAGTCAACCTCATCTATAATTGCAAAATTAAGTGGTCTTTGAACCCTATCTTCTGCATTAACAACCATATTATCTCTTAAATAGTCAAAGCCTAGTTCGTTATTTGTTGAATATAATATATCACAATTATAAGCTTCCTTTTTTTCTTTAGAAGTCATTTCTCTTAAATTAACAGCTACTGTTAATCCTAAGAAATTATATATTTGACCCATCCAATTAGAATCACGAGTTGCTAAATATTCATTTACTGTTACAACATGAACACCTTTTTCTGTTAATGCATTTAAATATGCTGGCATAACACAAGTTAAAGTCTTACCTTCTCCAGTTTTCATTTCTGCTATATTACCAAAATGAATTGCAAGAGCTCCTAATACTTGTACATAAAATGGTTTCTCACCAATAACACGAAATGCAGCTTCCCTAACTGTTGCAAAAGCATCAGGAATTATATCATCTAATGACTCACCATTACTTAATCTCTTTTTTAATTTTTTTGTTGAATCTTTTAACTGTTTATCAGTTAATTTAGAATATTTATCTTCTAATTCAAATACCTTATCAGCAATTAACTTAAATTTTTCTAATTCTTTATATTCATGATCAAAAATTCTTTTTAGTATTTTTAACATTTATATCATCTCCTATAAGAATAATTGTAACAAAAAAAAGAAAATAATTAAAGTAATAATAATTATTTTCTTAACTTTATTCTTATTTTGCTTCAATTATTCCATAAGTTCCGTCTTTTCTTAAATAAAGAACACAAATTAATCCATTAGAAGAATTTTTGAATACAAAGAATGAATGACCTAACATATTCATTTGTAATATTGCTTCTTCTTCGTTCATTGGTTTCATATCAACCTTTTTTCTTTTTATGATTTTCGAATTTTCATCTTCCAAATCATCTTCTAAATCAATATCAAAATTTCTAATAATGTTTTTCTTTATTTTACTATTTAATTTAGTTTTATGTTTTCTTATTTGTCTTTCCAACTTATCTACCGTAAGATCAATTGCGGCATATAAATCATCATTGGATTCTTCGCTTCTTAATGTATAATTCATAGCTGGCACCGTTATTTCTATTTTTTGTTCTTTTCCACGAACCTTAATTACCACATTTGCTAAAATATCATTTGCGTTTTCAAAATACTTATCTAACTTTCCAATCTTATCTTCTATATAAGATTTTATTGAATTTGTTATTTCTACTTTTTCTCCTCTAATGTTATACCTCATTTTATCAATCCTCCTTAAATAAATTATATCATAATACAAAAACAAATGCTACTAGTGAACAGTAGCATTTGATACTTCTTTTACATTGATGGCTTGCAAGCCTTTTTCAGTCTCTAATAGTTCATATTCAACTATTTGATCTTCACAAAGGCTTTTATAACCATCTTGCTTGATAGCGGTATAATGAACAAATATGTCTTCACCATTTTCGCCTTCGATGAATCCATAACCTTTTTCGTTATTAAACCACTTCATCTTACCCACTTTTACCACTCCATACACCTCACTTCCCTTATTGCTTACAACTCTACTATACCTCTGTAAGCAAATAAATTCAACACTAAATCGTTCATCAAATTTCGACAAATTTTTTAGTGAGTGACTTAATAATAATCTTTTTATATATTTTATTAGTATTTTATATACTAAAAGGTCGTTTTTTGTATTTGAAATGCATTTATTCCTAACTAAATATAATTTTCTTTTTTTTATTGAAATAAATATACAACTTTTAAATGTTTATTTTTACTTTAAAAATTTATTTATATTACAATATACTTGTAAAAATAAAACGGAGGAATTAAGAGGAATTAATGAAAAAACGTTTTTTAAGTAAAATAAAAAATAATATTATAAAACAATATCCAAATTATTCAAAAGAAAAAATTGATGAAATAATGTATGGTATAGAAGGTATATATATGCTGATAACTAAAACTATTATTATATTTATTTTAGCAATGATACTAGGAATTTTTAAAGAGCTTTTATGCCTACTAATATCTTTTAATTTTATAAGATTATTTGCTTTTGGAATGCATGCAAATAAAAGTTATGTTTGTCTTATATTTTCTAGCTTGATGTTTCTATGTGGTGCATTTTTATGTAAATATTTAATGTTTAATAGATACATATTATATGTTCTTTACTTGTTAGCTTTTATAATAATTATGATTTATGCACCAGCTGATACAAAAAAAAGACCACTTATAAAAAGAAATAAAAGAATAAAATTTAAAGTTCTTTCTTTAATGGTTGTTGCACTTTATTTTATATTAACTTTGCTCATAAAAAATAACTTAATTATAAATAGTTTAATAATTGGAACCATTATAGAATGTATTTTAATATTACCAATTACATATAAGGCCTTTAATATGCCTTATAACAATTACAAAAATTATGGTTTAAGCACTTAATAAAGTGATTAAATAAGTTTAAGAAAGGAGAATTACAAATGAAGGCTTTATTTATTTCTTTAATTTCAGCTGTTGGCGCCTTAGTTGCTGCATCTGCTACTAATGGTTGCATTCTTGTTTGGGTAGATGAACCTACTATGCCAAAATCAATGCTTGAAAAGTAAAAGAAAAAAGTCCTATTTTAAGACTTTTTCTTTTTTTCTATTTTTATGATTAAATTTGAAACATAGTACTTATTCTTTACTTCATTTGTAACTTTAAACGAATTAGTTTCTTTCATTATATCATTTACTAATCTTAAACCATATCCATGACCTAGTCCTTTAGTCGTAAATCCAGTACCCATTTTATCTAAATTTAATTTTCCTTTATATGAATTAGAAATACTAAATATAACATTTGATTTATCTTTTAAAACGGATATAATTATTTGCTTTTCTTTGCTTTTTTTACTAGCATCTATTGCATTATCTAATAAAACTCCTAAAATTTTTGTTATATTTTTATACATGTTGATAGATAAAGAATTAAGTTTTGTTCTAACTCCTGTTTGAACATCTAATTCATATTTAATATTTTCATCTTCCATTATAGATAATTTATAATATAAGAGTCCTTTTATTCCTCCTTCAGGAAATTTGTTTAACTGGCTTATCAAATAACTACTATGTGTTTTATTAGCATCTTGTGTTATTGAATCAATATAATCAAGTAATTTGTCTGATTTCATTTGTGCGTATCCGCGGATTACCATAAGTTGATTTTTAAATTCATGATTAACTTTGCCTTGCTCAGTAATTATTTTTTCATACTTAGTAACATGATTATACATTTGTTTATTTTCTTCTTTTAATCTTTCATATTTACTCTCATTTTTAATTATTATTCCAAAAATTACTATTACGGCTATAATAAACAATATATTTACATAATAGTTAGATTTAAGAACTAATTCTAACCCGTTTTTCGAGACTATCAAATATAAGATAAGAAGCAAAACATATAAGTAATTTATTAACTTTTTCTTCTTAAATATATCTATTACCTTATTCATTACTTTTTTAATAAGTGGAATATTAGATAATAAAATTGCAAATACTGCAATAAGTATGTTTGCTATTAAATTATATTTTAAGTTATTAACTATATCAACAGAATTTACTCCAACAATTACAAGCACTAATGTAACTATTATTTCACAAATGCCTAATATTATTTCAGTATTAAATGAATACAAAATTACCGTTCTATCTTTTATACCCAAAACAAAATATAGTATAAGAGATAAAGCTGTTATGCATAATATAAATCTTAGGTGATTTGTTACAAACAAAATTGCCAAAAAACAGTATATAAACATTAATATTAAAAATAATATTTTATCTCTACGTTTTTTACTATCTAGTTGTTTAAAAACTATCACAGTTGCAGCAACTGCTTGAGCTATTGAAGCTACCACACTTACTAAAATTTTTTCTACACTCATAATATTTTCCTTAAACCTTTCTTATAATTCCTTGATAAATAATCAGTAGTTTTTCCATTTGTAAAATATATGATATTATTTTTAAAATCTACTGTTTTTATTTTTGCTATATTAACAAAACAGGCACGATGAGTTTGATAAAATTTAGAATCTAATCTAGATACTATACTAGATAAGCTTTCTCTTACGAGATATTCATTATCAGCAGTTACTATTTTTGTTTTTTCGGTAAAATTATCTCTATTAACATACAAGATATTACTTAATTTAACATGATGAATTTCTTTATTACTCTTAAAGCTTATTATTTTCTTTGTATTTACTTTTTCTACTATCATTTTTAAGGTAGTTGCTAAACGATTTTCATAATCATCAAACTTTGATATAAAATCAAATATCAATAATTTTTCTTTTAATAATTTAAATTCTAATTCATCATGTGAAGTCAAAATTATAATTATGCTTTCCCAATCTACTTTTCTAATTTCATTTGCAATTTCCGTTCCAGATTTATTTGGTAATTCCAAATCCAATATGTATATATTTATATCTGATGGAGCGGTTATTAAATTTTTTAATTTTATATTATATCTATCAAAGGAATGAATAGTATAATCAAAATCATAAGGCATTGCTATTTTGGAAATAATTTTTTCATCAAATTCTCTTACATGTCCGTTATCTTCACAAATTATAAAATTAATCACTACTTACTCACCCAAATACAATTATACCACTTATACTACAAAAATATATAGCAAAAATATGAGTTTGTTTTTTCATTAATATAAAAAGAATATATAAGTTTCTACTAATTATTTAAAAAGTAATACGATAAAATTAAAAATCCCAATTGAGTATAGAACTCAACTAGGATTTCTTCTTTTTTATTATCTACTTTATATTAATAAGTTCATTTTAAATTTTTTTATATACTATCTAACATTATACCTGTTCCTTCTACTACACAAGTAAGTGGACTTTCTGCAACTTGAACGGGAACTTTTATTTCTTTTTCAATAAGTTTATCAAGCCCATCTAATAATGCTCCACCACCAGTTAATACAATTCCTTTATCTATTATATCAGCAGAAATCTCTGGTTCAATTTTTTCAAGCACTGTTTTTGTCGCATGAATAATCATTTCTATGCTATCATAAATTGCTTCTTTTACTTCTTTTGATGTTATTTCTATTGTTTTAGGTAAACCAGTTAATAAATCTCTTCCTCTAACTTTCATAGATTTATTTTTGGATTCACTCATAACCGTTCCTATTTTTATTTTTATGTTTTCTGCAGTAACTTCTCCTATTAATAATTTATATTTAGATTTTATATATTTTATAATATCTATATCTAATGTATTTCCGGCAATCTTTATTGATTCACTATAAACAATACCATCTAATGATAAAACCGCTATATCGGTTGTACCTCCACCAATATCAATTACCATATTTCCAGTTGGGTTTTTTATCTCTAAACCCGCCCCTATTGCTGCCACTTTTGGTTCTTCTTCTACATATACTTTTTTAGCACCTGTTCTTTCTGCCACTTCTCTTATTGCGTTTTTTTCAACTTGTGTTATGTTAGATGGACAACATATTAATATTCTTGGCTTTGAAAAAATGGTCTTACCTTTTATTTTTTTTATAAAATAGTCAAGCATTATTTCTGTTTTATCAAAGTCTGCTATTACACCATCTTTTAAAGGTTTAATTGCAATTACACTTAATGGTGTACGACCAATCATTTCATGGGCCTTTTGGCCTATGGCTAAAATCTTTCCTGTTTCTTTATCTATTGCAACAACACTTGGTTCGGAAAGAACAATACCTTCTCCTTTAACATATATCAATATGTTTGCTGTACCTAAATCAATTCCTATATCTTTAGTTCTCACTTTTAAGCTTCTTATTAATTATTTATTATATCTTTTAAATTTTTATCATAACTTTTTTCTGGATTGATTACGGTACCATTTTTATATATTTCAAAGTGTAAACCTTGTTTTATATCATTATTTAAGTTACAAGTTCCACTTTTTGCTATTACCTGGCCTTGAGTTACTGTATCGCCTTTTTTAACTATTATTTCTCCTAACGACTGATACATTGTTGTTATTTCATTTGAATTTTTTATTTCTACAGTTTTTCCTAATAAAGTATCTTCTGTAATATTAGTTACTGTTCCAGATACCGATGCTAATACATCAAATATTTCATCAGATTTATAATCAACTCCTGAATTTTGCATATAAATTCCTTCATAATAAATTATAGAATTCTTTTGTTCTTCTTCTGATGCATCTTTATCATAGAAATTTTTATATAAACTTACGTTTTCACTATTATATGGTCTCGTCATTTTCTCATCCTCGTTAATTACTGGATAATAATTATCAAAAATATAATCATTTACATACGTAAATGAATTATCATCCTTCATAGCTTGTTTCGTTTTGTTATTAGTTAATAGTGAAACTGATAGTAAACAAACAAACAAAATAACTCCTAAAGCAAATATTTTTACAAATGGTTTTAATCTTCTTTTTTTCATTTTTATCACCTCTCATTTTAAGTTTGAACAAAAGATGAAAAAATATACATTAATTTATTTTTTTTATTTCACAATTTTTATAATAATGTTTTAAAATGTCCTTATAGTTGTATCCTTCTTTTGCCATTCCGTTAGCACCGTACTGACTCATTCCTACTCCATGTCCAAAACCATTTACTATAAAATTTACTTTATCTTCTTTTATTTCTATACTAAAACTAGTTGATCTTAATTTAAAAATAGATTTTATTTCACTACCCTTAAATTTTTTTCCATTTATATTTAAACTAATTACTCGTTTTGTATTTGTGGTTTTTACGTCCGATATATTTATTTCATTACTATCAGGTAAGCCTAAATTAAATAAAAATTCCTTTTTAGAAATTAATGAGGTTGTCTTAAAAACAGGGGATTCTTGTTTATCCCATGGAGATGGAACACTTACTAAGTATGGTTTTTTTGAAGAAAAAACATTCTCACTATTTTCAGTATAACCATTACTAGTTGAAAAAAACATGGCATCTATTAAATTGTTATCATAAAGTAAAACTTCACCTTTAGTCGAATTAACTGCATTTGTTATTTTATTTAAATTTTCATCATAATTATTTTTCCATTTATTTTTCATATCCTCATAGTTTATATATACTTGATTTTGTGTATTATCCGTTACGTCGTAATTTGTTTTACTTCTTTGTTTATGTTCTAATGCATAGGTTCTTGATGCCACAGCCTGTGCTTTCAATGCTTCTAAATCAAATGAAGCAGGAACTTCTCCTGCTACTACTCCTATAACATATTCTTCTATTGGAACACTTTCTATTTCATTTGTTTTTGAATTCTTAACTTTAATTGTGCTGTTACTATAAAAACCATATTTTATTTTATTTAAAATTTCATTTCTATTAGTTAAACCTATTATAAATAACGGAATTAATATTATTGTCAATGTTAATAGTAAAATTTTTTTCATATTTTCTCCCTAAAGAAAACTAATTGTACTATAGATATCCATTAAAAAATTCACTAGTAAATAAGACATCATTAATGATATTATTAAGTAAAATGAATGTATTTGCATTATACTGTTTTTTTTAAAAATTCTATCAATATTAGTTGATGTTATAATCCAAATACAAAATGGAATTGATATACAATATAAAATAACCTTAATACTCATTAGTTTCCTCATATCTTTTTATTTGTTCAATCCTAGCTTTATAAACTGGGTCAATTAAGTTTTCTTTTGCATTTAAAAATGCTTCTACTATTTTAATGTTGTTTCCAAAATCACCTTCACCTGATATTGCAATTATGTTTACAAAATCGTTTTCTTTTGCATGAATAGCTTCTTTTACGGTATTAATCTTACCACATCTAATCCCCTTTACCTTGTTACATGCGATTGATATACCAACAGCACTACCACATATTGCAATGCCATATTCAACCGTTTTATTTGAAACTTTTTCACCCAAGATAAATCCATATTTTGTATAATCTACTCTATCTTTGCTATTTGTCCCATAATCAACTACATCATAACCCTTTTCCATTAAATATTTTGTCATTTTTTCTTTTGTTTCATATCCTCTATGATCACTTGCTATACCTATTTTCATTTTTATATTCCTCCATTAATTATTATAACAAAAAAAAGACATTTAGTCTTTTAATTATATATCTTTATTACTAGTTGAACTAGATTATCAAAATCAAATTCTTGTATATCTACTTTTTTACCTTCTTTATTTAAATTATCTATTAAAGCTTTTATTCTTTCAAGTGCATCTGTTCCTTTTTCTGCTATTTCTTCTGGCCTTTCTTCTTTTGTTACATTATCATTTATTTCTACCATATCTAATGAATCATTATTAAATTCATCATCTAATCCCAAAAAAGATGATTCATTTTCATTAGTATCTTTGTTTAATGATTTGTTTTGAATAATTTCATAAGGTAAAGATGTATTTTCTATATTATTATTTTTGGTTTGATTTATATTATTATCTGGATTTGATTCTTCATTTGATTGAATAGAAAAATGATTATCATCTAAATTTGTTGTGGGCTGGCTAATTAAATTTTTTGATAAATCAACATTAGTATTAAAGTTATTATTAGGTTGTATTAAATTACTAATTGATTTAGTGTTTAAATTATCTTGATTATTGTTAAAATTTAATGGATTTGAATTGTTAATTAAAGCACTAGATGTATTCGTATTATAATAAGTGTTATTGTCTATTTTTGGTAAAGGAACATTATTATTTAATGAAATGCTATTTGGATTATTATTAATTTGATTGTCACTTGGATTAATATTCATATTAGAATTTAAGTAACCGTTATCATAAGCTTCAAGCGGATCCACAGACGTTTTTTCTTCGGGCATAATATTCATAGGATCTAAAACATCCATTGTTGGTGCATATGAAATTGTAGCATCACTTAAATTTTTAATTTCATTTAATTGAGGTGGAACATCAAGTGGCTCATTATTTTGATATGAATTTGTATCTTGATTTAATGTATTATAATTATTACCTGAAAAAAGTGGTGTTTGTGGATTGATCGAATTCATATTATTATTTTGAGGTGGTATATTTTGATATAAATTATTAATATACTCATTTGATGTATTTTTAAATTCATTTGAAAAAAGAGCATTAGGATTATTAGGAACCTGACTTGTCTTACCATAAGCGTTATTTAAAGAGACATCTAGAGTTTGATAAGATGAGTACTGATTGTTATTTGAAGAATTATTAAACTCATTTGAAAAAAGTGGTGCATTATTATTAAATTCATTATTTTCGTTATTGTTGTTATAGTTATTAAACACATTGCCATCCCCTATCTTTAATATAATAATATAATAAAAAAGCCCTTATTACAATGGCTTTTTCTTAATTTCACTAAATTTTCTTGGATATTTAACACTTGTTTTATTAATTTTTTCTATAATTATTAAAGTTCTTTCTCCTGCGTTTTTTGGCAGTTTAAATAAAATGGTATCTTTTAACACTCCCCCTAGTGTTTTTATAGCGTTTTGTGATGATTTTATCTCATCTTTTGCATCTGCCTTCATTGGAATAAACAATCCTTTTTCACAGACTAAAGGAATACACATTTCAGATAGTAAAGGAAGGGATGCTACCGCACGAGAAGTTACTATATCAAAGGATTCTCTACTTATTTTTGCATAGTCTTCTATCCTTTCATGAATAGCATTAATACCTTTTAAATTTAACTTTTCTATAACACTTTTTAAGAATATAATTCTTTTATTTAAAGAGTCAACTAGTGTTACTTTAAGGTTTGGAAATACTATTTTTAAAACTAAGCCGGGAAATCCCGCTCCCGTTCCTACGTCAAGAAGAGTCTGGTTATTTAATTTAACTGCTTTAATTAGTGTTAAACTATCATAAAAATGTTTTAAATATACTTCTTCTTCATCCGTTATTCTAGTTAGATTTGTATGACTATTATAATCTATTAACATTTCATAATAAGTATTTAAATGCTCAAGTATTTTATCATCTAAACTTATTCCTAACTTTTCTACTTCTTTTACAAATTCTTCTTTATTCATTATAAAACCTCTTTAAATAAACCATTAAAATTGCTATATCAGACGGATTAACACCACTAATACGTGTTGCTTGATCAATAGTTCTTGGTCTTATTTTTTCTAGTTTTTGCCTTGCTTCAGTTGCTAAATTATCAACTTTTTCATAATCTATATCTTCTGGTATCTTTTTTTTACCTAACCTAATCATTTTTTCTGCTTCTTTTTTAGCTTTAATAATATAACCTTCATATTTATGATTAATTTCTACTTGCTCTAATGCTTCTTTGGTGTATTTCTTACTTAATTTATCCGTATAATCACTTATTTTAACTTCTGGTCTTTTTAAATATTCTGATAAGTTGCATTTTTCCTTAGGAAAAGTAATATTTTTAATATCTTCTTCTATTTCTTTTATTTCTTCTATTTTATTTAATAATTTATTATGTCTTTCTTCACTTAATAATCCTACTTTATAAGCTTTTTCACTTAATCTTAAATCAGCATTATCACTTCTTAGTAAAAGCCTAAATTCTGCACGAGAAGTAAGTAATCTATATGGTTCTATAGTTCCTTTTGTTACTAAATCATCTATTAAAACACCAATATAAGCATCACTTCTAGAAAGGATTAGAGGTTCTTTATTATCTAATTTTAAACTAGCATTAATACCTGCTACTATACCTTGACCTGCGGCCTCTTCATACCCCGAGGTACCATTTATTTGACCTGCAGTAAATAAATTTTCCACTACCTTTGTCTCTAAAGATGGTTTTAATTGAAGTGGGTCTATTGCATCATATTCTATTGCATAAGCATATCTTAATATTTTAGCGTGTTCTAATCCCTTTAAAGAGTGAACCATATCTTCTTGAACGTCGTGCGGCATAGAAGTTGAAAAACCTTGTAAATATATATCATCATAATACATACTTTCTGGTTCCAAAAATAATTGATGTCTTTCTTTATCTTTAAAACGAACCACTTTATCTTCTATTGAAGGACAGTACCTAGGCCCTGTTCCTAATTTTTCATAAAAGCCACCATACATAGCGGATTTATTTAAGTTATCCATAATTATTTTATGAGTTTTTAAGTTAGTATAAGTTAAATAGCAAGGCACCTGATTTTTATAATCATAATATGCTATATCATCAAATGAAAAAGTTAGCTTACAGTCATCTCCGTCTTCTCTTTTAAGCACGCTAAAATCAATTGAAGATCTTTCTATACGAGGTGGTGTTCCCGTTTTTAATCTAAGTAATTTGAAACCTAATTTTTCTAAATTATCACTTAAAAAATTAGCTCTTTTTTCACCATGTGGGCCTTCTGGAGTTCTTTTATCTCCTACTAATATATCGGCTTTTAAATAAGTACCCGTAGTTAATATACAGGAATTACAATAAATTGTTTCTCCCTCTTCAGTTGTTATACCAACTATTTTGTTATTTTCTACTAAAAGATCAGATACTATAGCTTCTTTAATAGTTAAATTGTTAGTGTCATTTAAAGTTTTTAGCATTTCTTTTTTATAAGTTACTTTATCAGCCTGACTTCTTAAACTTCTAACAGCAGGTCCCTTAGAGCGATTAAGCATCTTTATTTGAAGAAGGGTTTTATCTGCATTACGTCCCATTTCACCACCTAACGCATCAATTTCTCTTACAACAATACCTTTAGCTGAACCTCCTATAGAAGGATTACAGGGCATATCTGCTATATTATCAATATTAATGGTTATAAGAAGCGTATTTTTTTTCATTCTGGCACACGCAAGTGCTGCCTCACATCCAGCGTGACCTGCTCCAACAACTATAACATCATATTTCATAACTCTCACCTGCTTTTCTTTTGGTATTATACAATATAATTTAAAAAAAGTTAATTGAATATTAATATAAATCATGATAATATTAGGTTAGGTGATAAATATGTTTACATTTAACTTTAATTTAAGTGAAAAAGATTTCATTAATTTTAATGAATACGTATTTTATAATGACAAATCTTTTAAAAAAAATTATTATACTTTTAAATTTAAACTACCTATTATGATTTGGCTTATATGCATTTTTAAATTTATCCTAGATTGTAACTTAAAAACAATTGTATTTAGTACAATATTATATTTTTTATTATGGATTATTTTTATGTGTTTTTTTGGTTTTACATTTAAAAATCACATAAAAAAAATTGTTAAAATGACCGTTATAAATACTAAAAAGAATGGAACCTTACCTTATGATACTATCAATACAATAAATTTTAATAGTGATGAAATAATAGAAGAAAATCCTAATAAAAAGAATATATTTAAATATAAAGCTATTGAAAAAATTGATATTAATGATAATTACTATTATATTTTTTTAAACTCTATAGGTGCTATAATTATTCCTAAAAATGTAATCAAAACAAAGAAAGAAAAAGAAGAATTTTATAATTTTTTATGCAAAAAAGTTGGTAATACCAAAATAAAAAATGTAACCTAGATATGGGTTACATTTTCAATTTAGGAAAACTTGGATAGAACCTAAGTTTTTAAAACACATTTACTTTCCTAAACAAAATCTACTAAACAAATTATCAATTAATTCTTCCGTATAATTAGCTCCTATTATGTCTCCTAGTTTTTCCCATACTAATTTCAAATCTATTTCAATCATATCTATTTCTCTTTCTTCTTTAATACCTTGTTCTACGTCCTCTAAAAATTTAATAGCAGACTTTAATAAAGATATTTGTCTTACATTAGTAAAGAAAGTTAAGTTTTTGCTCATAAATGTTCCAACGTTAAATAATTCTTTTATTGCATCTTTTATATCTTCTATTCCCTCGTTATTTTTAGCACTTATTTTTATAACATCATCCATATAAGAATTATTTAGCTTTAAATCTATTTTATTCATTATTATAATTCTTTTTTTATCTTTAGTTTTTTCTAGCAAATACTTATCTTCCTCACTTAAAGGACAACTAGCATCCAAAATAAGTAATACTAACTCTGCTTCATCTATTAAGTTTAAACTCTTTTCAATACCTATTTTTTCAACTATATCATCTGATTTTCTAACACCTGCTGTATCTATTAAATTAAGTTTTACACCACCTACTAAAATACTTCCCTCTACTATATCACGCGTTGTACCTTTAACATCTGTTACAATGGCTTTTTCCTCTTCTAATAAAGCATTTAAAAGACTTGATTTACCTACGTTTGGTTTTCCTAATATAACCGTTTTAATACCATCTTTTAATATTTTTCCATCCTCTGATAATTTTAATGTCTTTAATAAATTTTCTTTTATTTCTCTTACTTTTTCTCTTACTTTATTTATTGTTACTACTTCTATATCTTCATATTCTGGATAATCTATATTTACTTCTATATTAGATATTAAACTTATTATATCTTCTCTTGTATCTTCTATTAACCTAGAAACATTACCAGATAACTCATTAATAGCCATTTTTCTAGTTAGTTCTGTTTCAGAATTTATTAAATCCATAACTCCTTCTGATTCAGTCAAATCTATTCTACCATTTAAAAATGCCCTTTTAGTAAATTCACCAGGTTCTGCTAATCTGCAACCTTCAAGAAGTAATATTTCCATTATTTTATTAACAACTGCAATTGAGCCATGAGTGTTTATTTCTATTACATCTTCTTTTGTATACGTTTTAGGTGCTTTCATAATTGATAATAATACCTCATCTATAATTTCATTATTATATACTATATGACCATAATTTATCGTATGACTTGATGCTTTTTCTAAATCTTTGCCATCAAATAAAGGATTAATTATTTTTATAGCATCAGCTCCTGATACTCTAATAATAGATATTGCACCTTCTCCAAGTGCTGTTGATATAGCAACTATTGTATCATTCACTTTAAATCACATCCCTTTGTTAGAAGTATTATAACATATAAGAAAATAAAAAGAAGAAATATTTCTATTTCTCCACAGGTTTAATTACAACACATCTATTTGGTTCTTCACCAATACTTTCTGTTATAACTCCTTTAAAATTAGATAATCTGTTATGAACTAATCTTCTTTCATATGAGTTCATCCTATCCATTTTAACTTCTATATTAGTTTTCACAACATCTTTGGCTAATTTAACTGCTAAACGTTCAATGTTTTTTTCTTGTTTTTCTTTATAATCATTAGCGTCTAAAATAACGTTTACTCTAGTTCCTAACTTACTTTGAATTGATTGTCTTAATAAATCTTGAAGTGAAGACATTGTTCTACCATTTTTTCCGATTAAAATAGAACTGTTATCTGACATCATATTAACTTTTATATAATTTGGTCTTTTTTGTGTTTCAAACTCAACACTTATTCCCATAAGACTAGTTATTTCTTTTAAGTAAGATTTTATATATTCTACTACATCATCTTTTAAAACAACTGTTAATTCATATTTTTTAGACTTAAATAAACCTGTTTTAGCCTCTTCTTTAATGTTTGTATATACTTCATCAGTTGATGCATTAAGTTCGTTTAAAGCCTTATTTAATAATTCTTCACTATTTTTTCCTTCATATTTATGACTTTTTAATTTTTGCACTATTACCACTCCTTGCTACTAGTAAATTTTGAATAACCGTAAATAAACTTGAAGTTATCCAGTATAAACCAATTGCTGTTGATAGTTGAAATGAACTTATAGTTATTACAAATACCATCATATTCATCATCATTTTTGTAGAACTTGCAGCTGGATTTGAATTATCAGTAGCTTGCGTTCCGTTTAATTTTAATGAGAAGAAAGTTACGATAAATACGATTACTGGAATTATCAAATACCAGAAGTTTCCTTTAGATAAAGCAAACCAAGGTGTTGTTCCAAGTTGTAATCCTAAGAATTTACCTTCAAATATTGCTGGAGTTCTGTTTATTGCTTCTAAGAAAGCTATAAATAATGGTAACTGAATAATTGCAATTAAGCATCCAGAGAATAATGATATATTATATTTTTTATAAATTGCCATCATTTCTTGTGACTTAGCCATCATAGCTTGTTGATCATCCATTTTGTTAGCATATTTCTTTTCTAGCCTTTGTAATTCTGGTTGTGCCTTTTTTAAATTTTCAGATTGCATTGCACTTTTATTTGTTACTGGATACAAAATTAATCTAATGGCAAGTCCTGCAAGTATTACAGCAAGTCCAAAGTTTTTAACTAAATAGCCTAACTTTAATATTAACCAAGCAAGAGGTTTTATAAAAATGTTATCCCATAATCCTTCACTTGCTTTTATCTTTGGTGTAAAATTCTTACAATCAACTAACTTATCAGTATTAACTTTATTATCTTTATAAACCTTTATAAGTTCTTTTTCAGTTGGCTTACAAATTATATTTTCCGTCAAAGACTGACCAGTTGCATTCTTTCCTTTTATATATCTTACTACAGTTTTAGTTTTTTTACCTTTATCATTTGTTTTTTCAACAACTAATTGTTTAGTACAACCAGTTAATAAAAAAACTAGTAAAAAAACTATCAATATCTTCCCTATTTTCTTTAGTTTTTTCATCTAGTTATTTTCTCCTATCTATCAAATTTTTTTAAAACACTAATTAAATCTTCCTTTAATTCTAAATACTGGGCGCTTACAGCACTTTTCTTTAATACAATTATATAATCTTTATAAGCAAAATGCAACTTAGATTTATCAATTATATCCTTTACTCTTCTTTTTATTAAATTTCTTGTAACTGCGTTTCCTAATTTTTTAGAAACACATATTCCAAATCTATAATTTTCTGCTTCATTATCCTTAATATATATATAAGCATATTTAGAGTATGTTTGATTTCTTAGTTTAAATGCTTTATCAAAATCTCTTTTTTCCTTAACTATGTTTATTTTTTTCATAAGTACACCTCTAATAACAAAAAACCACTTACCTAAATAAGTGGAATTATGCTGATAATTTTTTACGTCCTTTTGCTCTTCTTTTATTTAAAATACCAGTATCAGCTAATTTTCTTGCAAAAAAACCATGAACTTTTTTCTTTTTATGATTATTTGGTTGAAATGTTCTTTTCATATTTACACCTCCAGCTCTTTTTAAACATGACTATTATAAGTGTTATTTAATTAATTGTCAACCTTTTTGATATACACTATATGTATATTTTTAATTGTTAAACTTTATCATATATAATTTATCAATATTTAATATAAATAATATAAATTAGTTTTCCACTTATTTATATTTTAAAAAAACTTACTAAAATATATAATCACATACTTTTCCACAATTAAAATTATATTTTTAGCTAATAGCCAATGAATATAAGCATTTATTAACAATCTGTGGAAAACTTTTTCTGTTTATTAATTAATTGTTAATAAATAAATTTGTGGATATGTAGATTATGTTGATTTTTATTATAAAATAACGATTTATCTTGTGAAAAACTCTTGTGGATAAATAATATTTACTATTATACATTGTTTTTCCACAGTATTTTTGGTAAAATATATGTAAATAACTCGTTTTATAGGGGGAAAGGAGGTTATTATGAACATAGATAATCTGTGGGATAATTTCCTTGAAAAAATTAAATCAAGAATATCTTCTTTATCATATGATACTTGGTTTAAAAATACTAAATTAGTATCGCTTGATAACAATATAGCTAAAATACTTGTTGATTCACCACTTCAAAAAAAGAGTTTACAAGAAACATGGTATCAGACTATATCTGATGTATTTAGTGAAATAACAAATACTAGCTTTGATTTTGAATTTGTTTTTGAAGACGAGGTAAGTAAAAACATTAATATTCCCATTGAAAATATTGGTGTTCCACTTAATACTGCTTTAAAATCTAACTTGAATTCAAAATATACTTTTGATTCATTTATAGTAGGAGAGAGTAACAAATTTGCTTATATGGCAGCAGTATCTGTTGCTGAAAATCCTGGAAAAACTTATAATCCATTATTTTTATATGGAAATAGTGGATTAGGTAAAACTCACCTTATGCACGCTATTGGAAATTTTATTATTGAAAATTCTAACAAGAAAGTGCTATATGTAACAAGTGAACAATTTATATCAGATTTTCTAAATATCAATAAAAAAGATGAATCCGGTACTAATTTTAGTTATATCGATAGTTTTAAGAATAAATATAGGGGAGTTGATGTTCTAATAATTGATGATATTCAATTTTTAGGTGGTGCAACACAAACGCAACAAGAATTTTTTAATACCTTTAATAATTTGTATGATGATAATAAACAAATAATAATATCATCAGATAGATCACCTGATGACTTAAAAAAACTAGAGGATAGGTTAAGAACTAGATTTAATTGGGGACTTAGTGTAAATATCTATCCACCTGATTACGAAATGAGAGTAGAGATATTAAGAAAAAAAATAATTGGACAAAACATGGACGGTACAATTAATGACGATGTTATTTCTTATATTGCTAATAATTGTGATTCAGATGTAAGACAATTAGAAGGAGCTCTAACAAGGGTAATAGCATATGCAACTATGTTTAATACAAATGAAATTAATTTAAATCTTGCAATTGATGCTTTAAAAGACTATTTATCAAAGTCTTCATTTGTTAAAAACAATATTCAAAAGATACAACAAATTGTCGCAGAGTATTATAATATAACGGTAGAAGACTTAAAATCAAAAAAAAGAAAGGCATCTATTGCTTTTCCGAGACAAGTTGCTATATATTTATGTAGAACGACAACTGATGAATCTTTTCCTAAAATTGGAATTCAATTTGGTGGAAGAGATCATTCTACAATAATGCATTCTGTTGATAAAATTGAAAATGAAATAAAGACAAATGCTCAATTTAAAGAAATTATTAATGGTTTAAAAAAGAAACTATAATTAAAATTGTGGAATAAATCAAAGTTTTACAAATTTATATGTGGATAAAAATTAACAAATAACTTTGTAATACAATAAAAAAAGAAGTTTTCCACATTATCCACAGTAATAATAATAAAAATACATATATAAAAGGAGAAATAAAAATGAAATTTAGTATAAAAAAGGAAGTATTACTTCAAAGCTTAAATTCTGTTAGTAAAGCTTTATCTAGCAAAAATTTAATACCTATATTATCTGGAATAAAATTTAACCTAACAAACGAAGGATTATTTTTAAGTGCTAGTGATAATGATATTAGTATTGAATCATTTATAGCTAAAGAAAAATTAGAAAATATAGAAAGTATTGGTTCTACTGTAATACAAGGTAAATACATACTAGAAATAATAAGAAAACTAGAAGGAAAAATAATTAATATAGAATTACTTGATGGTATAAAAGTACTAATCTCTTGTTGTAATTCTGAATTTAATTTAAATTCAATGGATGCCTTAGAATTTCCAAATTTAAATTTAGAGGAAAAGAAAAATCCAATAATAATAAAAAAAGAAGAATTTAAAGAATTAATAAATAAAACCTCTTTTGCTATATCTACGCAAGAAACTAGACCAGTTTTAACGGGTATTAATTTTAAAATAACAAATGATAAATTAGAATGTATTGCAACAGATTCTTATAGATTAGCAAAAAAACACATTATTTTAAATGAAAAAGTTAAGGAAGATATAAATATTGTTATCCCAGGAAAAAATTTAATAGAATTAACTAAAATCTTAGAAGAAAAAGATGATGATATTGAAATGCATATATTTAATAATAAAGTTTTATTTAAGTTTGATAACACTTTATTTCAAACAAGAGTACTTTCTGGTACTTTTCCTGATGTTAATAGATTAATTCCTAAAGATTTTAATCTTTCTATTAAAACAAATACTTTAGAATTATATAATGTTATAGACAGAGCATCTTTATTAACAAGTGAAAAAGATAAAAACATTATAAAATTTGAATGTAATGGAAATAATGTTATAGTATCTTCAAATTCTCCTGAAATAGGAAAAGTTGAAGAAAAAATAGAAGTAGAGAAAAATAAGGAAGAGAATATAAAAATAGCTTTTTCATCAAGATTTATGATGGATGCTATAAAAACAATAGAAAGTAAAAATGTTATTCTTAACTTTAATAATGATATTAATCCAATAATAGTATTAGATGAAAGTGATAATAGTTTATTACAACTTATATTACCTATAAAAACATATTAAACTAGTTAAAAAATGAACTTGCATGATAGATAAGTTCATTTTTTTAGCTAATTTTTTTATTTAATACTATAATTTGACAAATTTTTTAAAAATACTGTGGATAATAATTGCAATATTTATTTTTTAGGGGGCTTTTATGGAAAATTATGAAATTAATAGAAATACATTAGCAATTTTATCTTGTGGAAAAGAAAAATCTAAAATAATAGAAGATGATAAAGAATTTTATGTTAATTTATCACCATTAAAAATAATTGATAATAGTTGCAAATATTTTGGAAGCAGCTATGATGGTAGGTTTAGTGGTACAAAAAGTATACTTGGAATATCACATAAATCACCAATAATAATAGAGGAAAGTAGTAAAATAATCTTTTTTCCAACAACATCACCTAGATTAGAACGTTGTAGTTGGATATCCTTAAATAACATTAGTGATTATTATAAATTATATGGTGATACAATTATAAAATTTAATTGTGGAAAAAAAATAAAACTTGAAATATCATATGGAATAATTGATAATCAAGTATTAAGGTCTTCAAGATTGGAATCTATATTTTCAAAAAGATTAATTAATTTTGAAAAAAACAATAAATAATTAAAAATAAGCCTTATTTTGTGATATAATTAGTATGTATGTAGTAGTATACTCAAAATAGGTGTAGGTGGTTTAAATGGGCTTTAAAATACTGAATTATGTTTTTAAGGAAACTTGAATTAAATAATTTTAGAAATATTTCTAAAGTAGATTTTGAATTTAATAAAAATATTAACATTTTTATAGGAAATAATGCCCAGGGTAAAACCAATATATTAGAAAGTATCTATTTTCTTGCAATAACAAGATCACATAGAACTCATAATGAACTTAATTTAATAAAAAATAATGAATTATGTACTAAAATTTCTTGTACTTTTTCAAACGATGATAATGATATTCATATGTTGTCTATTTTATTAAATGAAAATGGAAAAAAGGTATCTGTTGATAATATTATGCAAAAAAAGATAAGTAATTATTTATCAAGATTAAATGTTATTATGTTTTGTCCTGATGACCTAGAAATAATAAAAGGAACTCCTGCTACTAGAAGAAAATTTTTAAATATAGAACTTTCACAGTTTAAGAAAGATTATGTTTTTCAACTTAAAGAATATAATCAGGTTTTAAAACAAAGAAATGAGTATTTAAAACAAAAAAATAATGCTAAATTCGATAAAACTTATTTTAGCATTTTAACGGAAAAACTTGCTGTTAAAAACATAGAATTAGTAAAAATTAGGTACGATTTTATAAATAAAATAAATGAGTATCTAAAAGATGTTTTTGATAAAATTGCAGGATTTGGTAATTTAGAGATTAAATATAAAAGTTTTATACAAGAAGAAGACTTAAATAAAGCCAATTTAAAGGACTTTATTATAAATAAGTATAATTCTATGCTTATGAATGAATTACTTCAAAAAACGACCCTTTTAGGCTGTCACAAGGATGATTTTAAGATGTATTTAAATGACCTTGATGTAACAGAGTTTTCATCTCAAGGACAACAAAGATTATCTATTTTAAGTTTAAAATTAGCAGAAATAGAAGTTTTTGTTAAGGAAAAACATACAAAACCAATTATTTTGCTAGATGATATATTTAGTGAACTAGATGAAATAAAGAAAAATAACATTATAGATTATTTTAAAGAGGATATACAAATATTTATTACTACTACTGATATAAAAGACATAAATGATGAATTAAAGGCTAAATCTGATATTTATGTTGTGGATAATGGTAATTTTGATAAGGAGGAATAATTTATGGAAGAAAATAAAGAACATTACGATGCCTCGGATATACAAGTACTAGAAGGACTAGAAGCAGTAAGAAAAAGACCAGGTATGTACATAGGTTCAACATCATCAGTTGGGCTTCACCATCTAGTGTGGGAAATAGTTGATAACGCAATTGATGAATCACTTGCTGGATATTGTGATGATATAGAAATAACTATAAATAAAGATAACTCGATAACCGTAAAAGATGATGGTCGTGGTATACCAACTGGAATTCATAAAAAAACTGGCATTTCAACTGTTGAAACAGTTTATACAGTACTTCATGCTGGTGGTAAGTTTGGTGGCGGTGGATACAAGGTATCTGGCGGACTTCACGGTGTTGGTGCGTCGGTTGTTAATGCTTTATCAAGCTGGGTAGAAGTAAAAGTATATCAAAATAGTCAGGTATACTATATAAGATTTGAAAATGGTGGTCATACAGTTGAACCACTTAAGGTAATTGATAAATGTTCTCCTGATAGAACAGGTACTACCGTAACTTTTAAAGCAGATCCTGAAATATTTAAAGAAACTACCGTTTACGATTATGAAATCTTAAAACAAAGAGTAAGAGAACTTGCTTTTCTAAATAAAGGATTAAGAATTATTTTAGTAGACGATAGAGAAATAGAACCTAAAAAAGAAATATTTGTTTATGAAGGCGGTATAAGTGAGTACGTTAAGTTCTTAAATAAAGGAAAAACACCAATACATGAGCAAATAGTTCATTTAGAAGGTGAAGAAGATAATATTTCAGTAGAGGTTGCAATGCAATATAATACTGGATACACATCAAACATTTATTCGTTTACAAATAATATAAACACTCATGAAGGTGGAACTCACGAAGATGGTGTTAAAAGGGCATTAACAAGAATAATTAACAGTTATGGTAAGAAAAACAAGTTCTTAAAAGACAATGATGCACCACTTACTGGTGATGATGTAAGGGAAGGTCTTACTATGATTATTTCTTGTAAGCATCCTGATCCACAATTTGAAGGACAAACAAAAACAAAATTAGGTAATAGTGAAGTAAGAAAAATAGCTGATGATGTATTTAGCGAAGGTTTTGAAAGATTTTTACTTGAAAATCCAGATGAAGCTAAACTAATTATGGAAAAAGCAATGACTGCTGCACGAGCTAGGGTTGCTGCTAAAAAAGCAAGAGAACTTACTCGTCGTAAAGGTGATCTAGACGTTATAAACTTTGGTGGAAAACTAGTTGATTGTAAAGATAAAGATCCTTCAATATGTGAAATCTTCTTAGTCGAGGGTGATTCAGCAGGTGGTAGTGCTATAAAAGGTAGAAATAGTATGACACAAGCAATCCTTCCTTTAAGAGGTAAGATATTAAACGTTGAAAAAGCAAGATTAGATAGAGCTTTATCTAATGAGGAAATAAGAACTATTATTACTGCTTTTGGTACTGGTATTGGTGAAGATTTTAATCTTAGCAAACTAAGGTACGATAAAATAATAATAATGACCGATGCCGATGTAGACGGTTCTCATATTAGAGTATTATTATTAACATTATTTTATAGATTTTTTAGACCAATTGTTGAAGCAGGACACGTTTATGCGGCTCAACCACCACTTTTCTGCATAAAACACGGTAAAACAATTAAATATGTGTTAAATGAAGAGGAAAGAGATGCTTATTTAGCTAGTTTAAACCCAAATACGAAGTATGATATGATGCGTATGAAAGGTTTAGGTGAAATGGATGCTGAAGAACTAAACGAAACAACAATGGATATAAATACACGTGTATTAAGAAAAATAACTGTTGAAGATGCTATGGCAGCAGATGAAGTATTTAATAAATTGATGGGTGAAGAAGTAGAACCTAGACGTAAGTTTATTGAAGAAAATGCTGTATACGTAGAAAATTTGGATGTCTAAGGAGGTGAAATAAAATGGATCATAGTAGAGATAGATTAGAACATAATAACATAGTTGATGAAGTAAAAACTTCCTTTTTGGAATATTCAATGAGTGTAATAGTATCACGTGCCCTACCAGATTTAAGAGATGGTTTAAAACCTGTTCATAGAAGAATTTTATATTCTATGTATGAATCTGGATATACACCTGATAAACCACATAAAAAATCGGCGAGAATCGTCGGTGATGTAATGGGTAAATACCATCCACATGGTGATTCTTCAATATATGAAGCAATGGTACGTATGGCTCAAGACTTTTCATATCGTTATATGTTGGTTGATGGACACGGAAACTTTGGTAACATAGAAGGATATGGTGCAGCAGCAATGCGTTATACAGAATCTAGATTATCAAAAATATCATTAGAATTATTAAGAGATATTAATAAAGATACAGTAGATTTTGTTCCAAACTTTGATGAATCTGAAAAAGAACCAGCCATTTTACCTTCAAGATTTCCTAATATATTAGTAAACGGAACAATGGGAATAGCAGTTGGTATGGCAACTAATATTCCACCACATAATTTATCAGAAGTTATAGATGGTTGTGTTGCTTACATTGATAATCCTGAGATAGATACATTAGGATTAATGCAACACATTAAAGGTCCTGATTTTCCAACTGGAGGTATAATCCTTGGAAATAAGGGAATAAAACAAGCTTATGAAACTGGTCGTGGTTCAATTACCATAAGAAGTAAGGCAAGAATAGAAGAAAAAAATGGCCGTAATTATATAATTGTTGATGAAGTTCCTTACGGCGTAAATACTCAAGAACTAAAAAATAAAGTTGCGGATTTAGTACATAATAAGGTTTTAGATGGTATATCTGATTATCATACTGACCTTAAAGATGGTGTAAAAATAACAATTACACTAAAGAAAGATGCAAACCCACAAGTTGTATTAAATAATTTATATAAACATACTGCTTTTCAATCAAACTTTGGTATTATTTTCTTAATGTTAGATAATGGAACTCCAAAAACATTAGGATTAAGAGACATAATTTCAAAATATATAGATTATCAAAAAGAAGTAATTATAAGAAGAACTAGATTTGATCTTAAAAAGGCAGAAAATAGAGTTCATATATTAGAAGGTTATAAAATAGCTTTAGATAATATAGACGAAGTTATTAAAATCATTAAAGAAGCTGAAAGTGATGTAGTAGCTAAGGAAAAATTAATAGGTAGATTTGGTTTTTCACAAGTTCAAGCGGATAATATCCTAGAATTAAAACTTCGTAGATTAACAGGATTAGAAAGAAGTAAAATCGAAGCAGAATTGCAAGATTTATTAAAATTAATCGAAGAATTAAAAACAATATTATCAAGTGACGCAAATGTTTTAGCAGTAGTAAGAAAAGAATTACTTGAAGTTAAGAATAAATTCGGTGATGAAAGAAAAACTTCTATTGATATGACAGCTATTGATTATATTGAAGATGAATCGTTAATTCCTGTTGAAGATATAGTTGTTGCATTAACTCATAAGGGATATATCAAGAGAATGCCAACAGATACTTATAAGCTTCAAAATAAAGGTGGAGTAGGAATTAAAGGTATGTCTACAAATGATGAGGATTTTGTTGAAATACTTAAGTCAGGAACTACTCATAACCATGTATTATTCTTTACTAATAAGGGTAAGGTTTATAGAATTAAAGGTTATGAAATACCGGAATTTTCAAGGCATTCAAAAGGATTACCAATAATTAATCTATTACCAATAGAAAAAGATGAAAAAATAAATAATATCTTATTGGATAATGGAGATGAAGAAAATAAATATTTAGTAATTACAACAAGGTACGGAATTATAAAACGTACAAACGTTTGTGAATTTGAAAATATTAGAAAAAACGGAAAGATAGCAATAACTTTAAAAGAAAAGGATGAAGTTTTATCAGTTCATTTTACTAATGGAAATGACGATATTGTAATGGCATCAAATAATGGTAGAATGATAAGATTTAATGAAAATGAAATAAGAGTTATGGGAAGAACCGCAAGCGGTGTTAAGGGTATTGAATTATCCGATGATTGCTTCTGTGTTGGTTCAGAAATAGCTAAGGAGGGTCAAGACATATTAGTTGTTACTGAAAAAGGATACGGAAAGAGAACTGATATAAATGAATATAGATTGACTCACCGCGGTAGTAAAGGTGTTAAAACATTAAATATTACTGATAAAAATGGTACAATAGTAGCATTTAAGACCGTAACTGATGATAAAGATTTAATGCTTATTACTGATCAGGGCATAGTTATAAGAATATCAGCTGATAAAGTATCAAAAATGAGTAGAGTAACTCAAGGCATTAGATTAATGAATTTAAGAGAAGGTCAAAGAGTTGCTACAGTATCGGTAGTAGAAAAAGATGAAGAAAACACAGAAAAATAAAAGAGACAATTTGGTCTCTTTTAATATGTTTCACGTGAAACATATTAAAATTAAAAATAAAAAATAACTTGATTATTTTTTAATAATATAATAAAATATTATTGCACAACAAAAATGTTAGAACTAGGTCAGGATCGAGAGATAGCAGCCTTAATAGCCTCTTTTTGTGTGTGCTTTTATTTTGCATAAAAGGATGTTTCACGTGAAACATAGTCATCAAAGAAAGGAAATGTTTCACGTGAAACATAAGTACAAACATTATGAAAGAAAAATATAGTAAAGAAATAATAAAATTAGCCAAAATAGCATATAAAAAGGGCGAAGTTCCTGTTGGAGCGATAATAACAAAAAATGATAAAATACTCGCAAGAGCTTACAATAAAATAGAAACAAGTAAGGACGCTACTATGCATGCAGAAATATTGGCTATAAAAAAAGCTTCTAAGAAACTAAAAAATTGGAGATTAAATGATTGTGAAATGTATGTAACTCTAGAGCCTTGTACAATGTGTTCTTCAGCAATCGAATTATCAAGAATAAAAAAAGTGTATTATTTGGTTAAGAGAGATAAAAAAATATCTATCAAAAAAAGTAAATATATACACTATAATACTTTTACAACGGAAGCATTAAATTTATTACAATCTTTTTTTAAAAAAGTAAGATAATGTTTCACGTGAAACATTGCTTTTTTGTTTTAAAAAGCCTTTTAAAATGTTATAATGAATATCAGAGGTGATTGCATGGCATACCAAACATTATATAGAAAATATAGACCTAAATCCTTTGATTTAGTATATGGGCAAGATATTATTGTTAAAACATTAAAAAATGTAATAAAAAATGATAAATTAAGTCATGCTTACTTGTTTACGGGGCCTAGAGGAACTGGAAAAACAAGCTGTGCAAAATTATTTGCTAAGGCCATAAATTGTTTAGATAATGCATCTGGAGACGCATGTAATAAATGTAAAAATTGTATCTCATTTAATAACAATAGTAATCCAGACATTATAGAGATAGATGCAGCCTCAAATAATGGTGTTGATGAAATTAGAGAAATAAAAAATAAGATTAATTTAGTTCCAACAATTTCAAAATATAAGGTTTATATTATAGATGAGGTACATATGCTTTCAATAGGTGCTTTTAACGCTTTACTTAAAACCCTTGAAGAACCTCCAGAATATGTAATTTTTATATTAGCAACCACAGAACCACAAAAATTACCAACGACAGTAATTTCAAGATGCCAAAGATTTGATTTTAAAAGCATTTCAAATGAAGGTATGAAACAATGTTTAAAAAATATTATAGAAAAAGAAAAAATAAATATTGATTCATTAGCTTTAAATGAAATAATTTTAAATTCAAATGGAGGTATGAGAGATGCAATAGGTATGCTTGATCAGGCTTTTGCTTTTTCAGATGAAAAAATTACGTTAGATGATATTCAAGAATTATCTGGTACTATCTCAGATAAACAAATTGCTGAAATTTTGATGGAAATTATTAATAAAAAATATTCTGATGTCATAAAATTTATAAAAAAAATATCAAATCAAGGCAAAGATTTTACATTAATATTACAAAAAATTATGATTTTTTTGTATAAAATTATATTATATAAAAAAAATATTGAATTAAATAATATTGAAAAATTTAATGATTTTGATTTTTCAAAATTCAAATCAATTGATGAAAGAATATTATATAAATTATTAGATGATGCTACAGATTTAAATAAAAAATTAAATCAAACTTCCCAAAAAGAATTGATTTTTGAAGTATACATTCTAAAAATGATGGATGAACTTAATGTTTCACGTGAAACATTAAACGAAAATTTTACAGAAAAAGAAAAAAAGAAAATTTCTATTCAAGATGAACTAGATAAAGATATTAAAAAATTAAAGGATGTAAGAATTAATAATATTTTAAAAGAATCTACAAAACAAGAATTTAATAAAATAAAAGATGAATGGAACACTATAAAAGAATACCTATTTGATGAAAAAATAAAAAAATATGTTACAATATTGCTTGATGCTGTACCTGTTGCAGCATCTTCAAATGGAATTATATTATCTATTCCAACAGAAGGATTATTAAAGAAAATAGAGTTAAATTATGATGAATGTAAAGAATTAATACATCAAAAATTTAATAACAAATATAAAATTGTATGTATAACAGTTGACTATTGGAAAAAGATAAGACCTAAATATGTTGAACTTGTAAAAAATAACATGTTAGATATTAAGGATGAAGAATTTTTGCTATCAAAAATAAAAAAAATGAAAGAAAATGATTCAGTTAATGATTTTAATGAATTAATTGAAATGGAGGAAAAATGATGAATATACAAGCTTTAATGAAACAAGCACAAGCTATGCAAAAAAATTTAATGGATTCAAAGAAAAAAATAGAAGAAATGACGTTTGAAGGAACTTCTGAGTTAGTTACAGTAAAAATGAATGGAAAAAGAGAAATATTATCTGTCAAGATAAAAGAAGATACACATTTAGAACAAGATGATTTTGAAATATTAGAAGATATGGTAATGATAGCTGTAAATAATGCTTTAAAAAAAGTAGAACAAGAGATAAATAGTAAACTTGGTAGTCAAGCAGGAGCACTTGGAGGACTTCTATAAATAGAAGAAAAAATAATGAATTATCCAAAATCTTTTCAAAAACTTATAGATATTTTAAAATTATTACCTGGAGTGGGTGAAAAAACAGCTGAAAGATATGCTTTTTCAATGTTAAATTTAGAAGAAGATAAAAAAAATGAACTTAGTGATTTGATATTGAATATTAATCAGTATATTACAACCTGTCCAAATTGTGGATGTATGTCAGACTCAAACAAATGTTTGATTTGCAATGATACAAATAGGGATCAATCTATATTGTGTGTTGTTGAAAATCAAAAAAACGTATTTATTTTTGAAAAATTAGGTATTTTTAAAACAAAATATCACGTTTTGGGAGGCCTTATATCACCAATGGATGGCATTAATCCTGATGATTTATCAATTGATAAACTTATCGATAGGATAAATAAAGAAAACATAAAAGAAATTATATTAGCTCTAAGACCAGGAATAGAAGGAAACACAACATCACTTTACATAAAAAAACTACTTCAAAATACGAATGTTAAAGTTACCCAAATTGCTCAAGGTGTTCCAATTGGCACAGATATGGAATATTTGGACAGTTTAACACTTGAATTAGCTCTTGAAAATAGAAGTGAATTATCATAAATTCTAACATTCAAACATATTTTTTAATAGGGTGATAATATGTTTAAGATTTTATTTAGAATTATAAAAAAAGTAATTATAGGAATGATATTATTATTTGCGTATAATACATTTTTATCTTCACTTAATTTAATGATACCTATAAATATAATAACGATAATTATAGCAAGTCTTTTTGATGTACCCGGAATGTTAGGTTTAGCATTATTTCTTCTTTTTAATTATCAATAGAGGTGATATTATTGAATGATATAGTAGTAGAAAATCAGCCAATTTTAAGCAAAATTTTAACAAATATAAATAAAACTTCACTATCTGTACAAGCATATTTATTAGTTTGTGATAATAATGATGAGTTAAATTTGCAATCACTTTTGTTTGCAAAGGTTTTGACATGTCCTAATTTTTTTTGCATTAATTGTGAAAAATGTAATATTTGTTCAAGAATTAATTCAAATATTTATCCTGAATTAGAAATAATAAAGCCTATAAATGGAATTATAAAAAAAGATAGTATTATAAAATTAAGAGAAAAATTTCAAACAAATCCAATAGAAGGAAAAAGACAAGTATATATAATTAAGAATGTAGATTTGTTAAATCAAGCTGCTGCTAATTCTTTGTTAAAATTTCTTGAGGAGCCAGATAGTGATGTTGTTGCTGTTTTTACAACTACTAATTTAAATAAAGTAATTAGTACTATTGCATCTAGGTGTCAAATAATAAAATTAAAAAGTAAAATTGATAAAACAAATTTATCTTATGTTTGTAAAATTACAAATTTGGATGAAAACAGTATATTCCAAATTTTAGACTTCTTTTTCGATATTGAAAATAATAATGATGCAATAATTTATTTTAAAGATAAAATATTGGTAAATTTCAATGATAAAGAATTATTAAAATCTTTTTTAATGGTATTACTATTATTATATAAAGATTGTTTAAATTATAAAATTTTTGGAGAAATGTCTTATTTTAACAATGAAACTGGAATAAAGAATATATCTGAAAAAAATAGTTTAGAAATATTGATAAAAAAAATTAATTTTATTTTGGAAAATTTAAACAAAATAGAGTACAATGTAAATGTAACATTGTTTATAACAAATATAATATTAGAAATAGGAGATATTAATAATGGTGAAGGTTGTAGGAATTAAATTTAATAATGGTGGTAGAATTTATTATTTTTCACCGGGAAAATTAAATATTAAAATAAATGATAATGTCATTGTAGAAACAGAGCGCGGGATACAATTTGCAACCGTCGCAACTGATATTATTAGTCAAGATTCTGATAAAGTTTTTTTACCATTAAAAGATGTAATTAGAATTGCAACAAAAGAAGATAAGACTATCAATTTAAAAAATATATCTGATGCTAATAAGGCTTTAGAATACGCAAAAAAAATTGTTGAAAAAGAACAACTTGATATGAAATTATATGAGGCTTCTTATACATTTGATAGAAAAAAACTTGTTTTTAAATTTGTTGCAGATGAAAGAGTTGATTTTAGAGAATTAGCTAAATTATTGGCTGCTAAATATAAAACTAGAATAGAGTTAAGACAAATAGGAGTAAGAGATAAAGCTAAAGAAATTGGAGGATTTGGACCTTGTGGCAGACCTTTATGTTGTTCTGATTTTTTGACAAATTTTGATAGTGTTTCTATAAATATGGCTAAAAATCAGGGTATAGCTTTAAATCCAACAAAAATAAATGGTGTGTGTGGGAGACTGTTATGCTGCTTAGGATATGAAGATGGTACTTATACAGAATACAAAAAAGATTTACCAAAACTTGGTGAAACAATTACTTATGATGGCAAGATAGGGCATGTAACAGAATTAAATATTTTAAAAAAAAGTTATAAAATAAAAACAGAAGAAAATGAGGAGATAGAGGTAAACTTATAATGGAGGTATTAAATTATTTATTAGATTATAATAACCTTAAAATATATCAAAATACTGATTGGTTTAGCTTTTCAATAGATTCTGTTTTATTAGCTAATTTTGTTAGACTGAATAACAAAATGAAAATTTTAGATATGTGTACTGGAAATGCTCCAATTCCACTATTTCTAAGTACGAAAACAAAATCAAAAATAACTGGTGTTGAGATACAAAAAGAAATTTATGACTTGGCAGTAAAAAGTGTTAAAATAAATAATCTAGATAATCAAATTAATATTCTTAACAAAGATATAAAAAAAATAAGTAATATTTTTGAAACTGATACATTTGATCTTATAACTTGTAACCCACCTTATTTTAGATTAGAAGAAAAAAGTTTAACTAATGAAAATGAAATAAAAAGGAAAGCAAGACATGAAGTAGAGTTATGTTTAGATGATATTTTTAAATGTGCTAAAAAACTACTTAAAAATAATGGTAAAATAGCACTTGTTCATAGAACAAATAGACTAGTAGAAATAATAAGTAGTATGAAACAGAACAATATAGAGCCTAAAAGATTACAGTTTATTTTTCCTTTTGCCTCATCTAATTCTAATTTAGTATTAATAGAAGGAAGTAAAAATGGCAACCCAGGAGTTATAGTGGAAAATGATATTATTGTTCACAATGATGATGGATCGTATACAGAAAATATTAATAAAATTTTTAATGGAGGAAAGTAAATGAAAATAAAATTAGTAGTTGGATTGGGAAATCCCGGAAAAGAATATCAAAATACAAGGCATAATATGGGATTTATGGTGATAGATGAATTAGCCAAAAGATTAGAAATATATAAATGGAAAGAAAGAGATGGAGCTTTATATTTTGATTGTCATTTAGATATGTGTAGAGTTATTTTTATAAAACCACAAAAATACATTAATTTATCTGGTGATGTAATGATTAAATTTGTTAATTTTTTGGATATAAAAACAGAGGATATTTTAGTTGTAAGTGATGATCTGGATTTGCCCCTTGGATCTATAAAATTAAAGGAAAAGGGCTCATCAGGGGGACATAATGGTTTAAAAAATATTGAAAATCAATTAAAAACAAAAGAGTACAAAAGAATAAAAATAGGCATATCAAATGATAAAAACATTGATACGAAAGATTATGTATTAGGAAAGCTAACTCCATCTGAAAAAAGAAAGTTAGCACCAGTTATAGAAAAAGCAGCAGATGCGGTTTTATTTTCTATAGGTCATCCATTTGTTTTAGCTATGAATAAATATAACACAAAAGTAAAAAATTAAGAGATGGTGATTATATGTTTAAAAAAATTTTTGAACATAAAATTTTAACTAAAAATTCTAAAGTTATTGTATTTGGCCTTAATAAAGTAGCCCAACCTATTTATGTTTGGGATCTTTTTTGTGCTAGTAAAAAAAATATACTAGTAGTTACAAATACTTTATATGAAGCTAATATGCTTTATAAGAATTTAAATATATATGATAAAAATAACATTTTACTATTTCCAATGGATGATTTTTTAGTTAGTGAAGCTGTTGCAGTATCTCCCGACTTGATGTCAAAAAGAATAGAAACGTTAAATGAACTTGTAAAAAGTAATATAAGTAAAATAGTTATAACAAATTTTATGGGATATTTAAGATTTTTGCCTAGTAAAAAACTATGGGGCAATTTAAAAATAAACATAAAAGAAAAGGATGAAATAAATAGAGATTCACTAATTCAGAAACTAAATATGATTGGTTATAAAAGAGATAGCTTAGTAACAAAAACAGGAGAATATGCAAATAGAGGATATATCTTAGATGTTTTTCCTTACGGATATGAAAATCCCATCAGAATAGAGTTTTTTGACGATGAAATAGAAAGCATTCGTGAGTTTAACACAGATACGCAGCTTTCAATGAAAAAAAAGGAAAACGTCGAAATATGCCCTTTTACTGAGTTTATAAATGAAAAAAACGTAGAAGATATTTTAGAAAGACAGAGTCTTTTACCTAGAGTGGTTAAAAAAGTAAGTAAAATAGAGGATTATCTAGAAGATAATATCACCGTTTACCTGGATTTAAATAGTATTAAATTAGCATACGAAAAAACTATGAACGAAGTATTAGAATTTAAGGAAACCGATCAATTTAACATAGATAAATATATGTTTGATTTAAATGAAGTTATAAAGGATAAATATGTAGATATTTTAAAATTAGATAATTATGATTTAAAAAAAGTAGAAAAAGAAATTTATTCATCAACTGAGATAGAAAAGTTTAATGGTAATTATGATAGAATTAATCACTTTCTTAAAAATATGTTAAATTCAAAAAAAATGATAGTTGTATATTTAAATGATGATTATGCAGTAGCGGATTTTATAAGTAAAACAATACTTCCCAGTGTTATAACAAACTTATCTGATTTAAAAAAAGATGTCATAAACATTGTTAAAGGTGACCTGCCAAACGGCTTTATCATTAATGATTTAGTCTGTTTAACGAAAGATGAACTTTATAAATCAAATAGTGTTACCACATATAGAAGCAAGTTTAAATATGGATCTAAAATAAAAGATGTTAATAAGTTGAAAATTGGTGATTATGTAGTTCATATGTCCCATGGTATAGGAAGATACTTAGGAATTGTAACACTTACTAAAAGAGGCCTTAAAAAGGATTATTTAAACGTTGAATATAAAGATGGTGATAAATTATATATTCCTGTGGAAAAGATAGAATATATAAGTAAATATTCATCGAATGAGGGTGCAAAACCTAGGTTAAATAAATTAGGTGGAACCGAGTGGGCTAAACAAAAAGCAAGAGTTAAAGGAAAAGTAAAAGATATAGCAAGAAAATTACTTGAAACATCTGCTAAAAGAAAATTGGTAAAAGGGTTTGCGTTTTTTACTGACGATGAAGATCAAACTTTATTTGAAAGTAAATTTCCGTATACAGAAACAAAAGATCAATTAAGAGCGATTAATGATATAAAAGAGGATATGGAACAGCCTTATCCAATGGATAGATTATTATGCGGTGATGTTGGTTATGGTAAGACGGAAGTTGCTTTTAGAGCTATTTTTAAGGCTATAAAAAGTGGTAAACAAGTAGCGTTTTTATGTCCTACAACCATTTTGTCAAAACAACATTACGATAATGCTGTTGTAAGATTTGAGGGTTTTGGTATAAACATAAGAATACTTAATAGATTTGTAACTCCGCACCAAAAGGAAATCATATTAGAAGAATTAAAAAGTGGTAAGGTAGACTTGATAGTTGGAACTCATAGATTATTAAGCCGTGATGTTATTTATAAAGATTTAGGTTTATTAGTAGTAGATGAAGAACAACGTTTTGGTGTAACTCACAAGGAAAAAATAAAGGAATATAAAGAAAATATAGATGTTTTAACTTTATCTGCAACACCGATTCCAAGAACTCTTCAAATGTCTTTAACTGGCGTTAGAGGTCTATCTTTAATAGAAACACCACCTGCTTATAGATATCCAATTCAAACTTATGTTTTAAAAGAAAATGATCAGGTTATAAGAGATGCTATTTATAAAGAATTAGCTAGGGATGGACAAGTATTTGTTTTATATAATAAAGTATTAGATATAGAAGATAAACTAGTAAAAATAAAAAAGTTAGTTCCAGAAGCTAAGATAACTTATATACATGGTAGAATGACAAAAGAACAAATAGAAAAAACAATGGAAAGTTTTGTTGATAAAACATATAACGTACTAGTATGTACAACCATAATAGAAACGGGAATTGATATAGAAAATGCAAATACACTAATAGTTTTGGATTCAGATCATTTTGGACTTAGTCAGCTATATCAAATAAGAGGTAGAATAGGAAGAGGAAAAGTAATAGCTTATGCCTACCTTATGTATCAAAAAAACAAAGAATTAAATGATGTAGCGGTAAAAAGACTGGATGCTATAAAAGAATTCACTGAATTAGGAAGTGGCTATGCACTTGCGATGCGTGATTTAGCAATCAGAGGAGCGGGTGATATTTTAGGATCTGAGCAATCGGGTTTTATAGATACTGTTGGTTATGATATGTATCTTAAAATACTAAATGAGGAAGTAGAAAGACTTAAAAATGATGTTTCTAAAACAGAAGAAGAGGATGAAGATAAAGAAGCAAATGAAAGGCCACTTATAGAAGTTGCAACTCATATTAGCGATAAGTATGCCGATAGCGAAGATTTAAAAATAGAAATTCATAAGAAAATAAATACAATTGATAGTTATGATAAGTTTATCAAGGTAAAGGAAGAATTAACAGATAGGTTTGGAACTCTTGATGATGACATAATTATTTATATGTTAGAAGAATTATTTGAATGTAATGCTAAGAAAAAGGGAATATTTAAAGTAATTCAAACCGAAAGAGAAATATCTGTTTATATAACAAGTGTTGTATCAAAAAGACAAGATGGTGCAAATCTTTTGTCTGGGCTATTTAAAATAAACCCTAATTTCGAAATTAAGTACATTAATAATATTTTAAGAATATCATTAAAAATAAACAATTTAGAAAAACATTTTTTACATTATTTAGTAAAAATGCTTGATGTAATTGAATAAAATCATACAATTTATACATTCTAAAAAAGAAGGGAAGAATTGTATGAAGATTTCAGGAATAACTAGAAGAATAGATGAATTAGGAAGAATTGTAATACCAAAAGAAATAAGAAAAAAAATGCATATTAGAAAAGGAGAATTATTAGAAATTTACATGGAAGATATAAATACTATATCTTTAAAAAAACATAATACGATAAATGAAAAACAGGATTTTATTAATAAATTCGTGAAAGTTTTAGCCAGCAAAATAAAAACAAATGTTTTTGTTACTAATTTAGAAGAAATAGTATTTTCAAATGTAGATAACGTAGTAGGAAAAAAACTTGCCTTAGATTTTGAAAACAAAGCATTATTAACTAAAGATCAAGATGTATTAATTTGTAAAGACTATAAATTAAATAAAAATTATAAACTATATAAGATATGTCCATATGGTGATTTAGTGGGCTATATGGTTATAGAAGATAAAACAAAAATTAATGACGATTTGCAGAGTTTAGCATCCTTTTGTTTAAATATTTTGGAAAATTATTTTGAGGAATAAAATGTAAAATTTTGTCTAATTTTAATTTAATTTGTCAAAATCATTTACATATGTATATAGGTGTGTTATATTTTTTCTTGTTGTTGATGTAGTAAAAATATATGAAAGGTAAGATAACTATGCATCATAACAATCTGACAGAAAATAAAAAAAGTGTTTTTTACAAAGCAGTATTCTTTTTAGTTCTTTTGACTTTTGCTTTATTTATTTACCTAGAAAGCAATTTATTAAAGGATTTGTTTTACTTTATTATAGTTTTTATATTATTTATAAAATTTTTATTAATCAAATTATATCATTAATATGATATAATTTTTTTGGTGATAAAATGATTATAGATTCACATTGCCATCTTTTGAGTAATTTATATGAAGATGTAGATAAGGAAATAAAAAAAGCTTTAGATAATGGTATTAGTAAAATTATAATAAATGGATATGATATTAAAACTAGTGTTGAGGCTGTAAATTTATCTTTAAAATATGATGAAGTTTATGCATCCGTCGGAATAGGCCCTCAAAATATAGAAAATTTACCTTCTAATTATGGTGATTTAATAAAAAAGTTAATAAATAATAATAAAAAAGTCGTATCTGTTGGAGAAATAGGATTGGACTATTATTGGACCAAAGAAAATAAGGAAAGACAAATAGAAGTTTTTGAAACAATGTTATCTATTGCAAAAGAGAAAAATTTACCAATTATAGTGCATAGTAGAAATTCTGTTATGGATACATATAATTTATTAAAAGAATATAAAGTAAGCGGCATAATGCATTGTTATTCTGGTAGCCTAGATATGGCTAAAAAGTTTATTAAATTAGGTTTTTTAATTGGAGTTGGAGGTATAGTAACTTTTAAAAATGCAAAAAAAATAAAAGAGATAGTAAAAGAAATTCCAATTGAAAATATCTCTTTGGAAACTGATAGTCCTTATCTTTCGCCGGAGCCACTAAGAGGTACTTTAAATAATCCATTAAATTTAAAATATATAATACAAAAAATTGCTGATATAAAAGGTCTTACAAATTCCTATGTTATGGAAAAAACGACATGTAATGTAATGTCCAAATTTGACTTATAATACTATATATGTTATTATTTATTACGAACCCAGTTATGGGCGTGAGGTGAAAAAGTGAAAAAATTCAATAGAAAAATTAAAAGTGCTTTGTTCATTTTATTTGTATGTTTAATAGCATTTATTGGTTTTTCAAAGACAGGAATATTATTTTCTGATAGTGGAAAAGATGTTATAACCGTTTCTACAACTAAAAAAACATTTGATCCAAATAGATATGTAGCTTCGGTAATGGCAGCGACTCAAAAAAAAGAGGAACCGACTACTACAACTACTGTATCAACAACAACGGCTACTAAAAGTAGTTGGACAGGAGATGTGCTTTCTAAAAGTAAAGGTGTAGTTAATGGCCCATCCGGAAGAGAAACATATTATAATTTAAATATGACTGGCGTTATTAACTCGATGAGACGTGCTGGTTATTCTGAAGCGGAATATCCATATTGGGTGCGAGAAGATGGAGTTAAAATGTTAGGAAATTACGTAATGGTAGCAGCTAACTATAACATTAGACCTAAGGGTTCTATTATTGAGAGTTCGCTTGGAGCTGCAATAGTTTGTGATACAGGAAATTTTGTTAAACATCATCCAACACAAATAGATGTTGCTGTTACTTGGAGATAATTTAGAAATAAGAGCAAATAATTAATTTTATTTGCTTTTTCACTATATGAGGGGATATGTATGAATACAAAGGATATATTAAATAATTGTAATTTTGTTTTTAAAAAGAAATTTGGTCAAAACTTTTTGTTAGATCAAAATATATTAAATAACATTGTAAAAGAAGCTGATATAACAAAGGACACTTTAGTTATTGAAATAGGAGTAGGTGCAGCAGCACTAACTAAAAAGCTTTCTTTAAAGGCCAAAAATGTACTTGGTTATGAAATAGATAAAACCTTAAAAGATCCATTAAGTGTTATTTTAAAGGATTTTTCTAACGTTGATATTATCTTTGATGATTTCTTAAATAGATGTATAAAAGATGACTTAAAAAAATATGAATACAAAAATCTAATGGTTATAGCGAACCTCCCTTATTATATTACAACACCAATAATAACTAAATTTATAGAAGAGCAAATAGATGTTGAAAAAATAATAGTTATGGTTCAAAATGAAGTTGCAGAAAGATTCTCTGCTAAAGTAGGAACAAAATCATATAATTCATTAACGGTGTTTTTGAATTATTACTTTGATATTAAAAAAATTTTCACGGTATCTAGAAATGTTTTTTATCCAAGACCAAATGTTGATTCTGCGGTTGTTTTATTTACTAAGAAAGAAAATAAAATAAAGGCAAAAAATGAAAATCTTTTCTTTTTAATTGTTAAAAAGGCTTTTACACAAAAGAGAAAAACATTAAAAAACAATTTAAATGAATTTGATATAGATAAAATAGATTTGGTCTTAAGTAAATTTGGTAAAGACATTAATTATAGAGCAGAAAATATAACGCTAGAAGAATTTATAATGATTTCTAATGAATTAATCAAACAGTAATGTTTGATTTTTTTTTTGCATATATTTAATTGGGTGATAAAGTTGTTTCAGGTAGGAAATTTGGTTACAAGGAAATCATACAAAAATGACGTAGTATTTAAAATTTATAAAATAGATGGAGATATTGCTTATTTAAAAGGTATAAATGTTAGATTATGTGCTGATAGTAAAATAGATGATTTAGTTTTAGTGGATAATATAGATAGAGATGATGATCATTTTTTTTATGAGAAAATAAGATCAATTAGAAATTTTGAAAGAAGTGATTATTTTTATATTCCGGGGAAGATTTTGCACGTTGACGGTGATAAAGAATACTTAAATAGATGTTTAGCATTTTATAAAGATGCAAACGTTTTAGCTTATGGAGTATATTCTAGGGAAAGCGAAATGTCATCTAACATAGAAAAATATTTAAAAGATATAAATCCTGATATAGTTGTTATAACGGGTCATGATTCAAAAATTAAAGAAAATTCTAGATATTTTTGTGATGCTGTTAAAGTTTGCAGAAAATATCAACGTGATTATGACAAGTTAATAATTATTGCGGGGGCTTGTCAGTCGGATTATGAGAGGTTAATTAAGGCAGGAGCAAATTTTGCATCAAGCCCTAAAAAAGTAAACATACATGCACTAGATCCTGCAATAATAGCCTTATCGCTTAGTTTATCAGATAAGAATAAAAATGTTGATTTATTAGAACTACTTGAAAAGACAAGTAATGGTAAGGATGGCATAGGTGGAGTAAATACTAGAGGTGTTATGACAACTGGATATCCAAGATAGAGGAGATAAAATGATAAATGATATTAAAAAAAATATAATATTATTAAAGGGTAAGAAGATAAAGGTTTACGTAGATGTTGGAAGAAATAAAAACGAAATGTACGAAGGTGTAGTTTTAAATACCTATCAAAATATTTGGACATTAAAAACAAAAACGGATGTTAAAAGTTTTGGATATAAAGACATTTTGATTAATAGTGTTGTAATAAGTTCATAATATATGGACTTTTTTTGTTATGTTTATTGCATTTTGTACATATTTATGGTTAAATTATAATGTATAAAACTAAAATTGGAGGTCTATATAATGAATGATGCAAAATATAATATGACACAAAAACTTAAGGACTTTTTTCTTATTCAGAAAATAAGAATAGCAAACTTTATAAAGGAACATAAATATATATCTGCGTTTATAGGAATATTCTTATTTTCTTGTATAGTCGCCCTTATAGTGTATGCATCTGATAATGATGAATACAAAGGAAAAGTAGAAGTATCAGCTGCTAGTGTTACTTCGAAAAGCTCATCATCAACAAGTGAAATAAAGGAAATACCAAGTTTTAGTACTTTGGTATATGATATTGACTATAATTTATCAATTAAAGATTTGAAGAATGATAAAACAGTTATTAGAAACGTTGTAGTGGAAGCTACAATGGTTGATGATATTGATGCAGAGTGGCTTATAAATGATGAAGAAGCTAATTATGAATTATCAGACGATAAGAAAAAAATGACTGTTACAATATATGGATCTCAAGTGGGTGAAAACTTATCAAAACAATTGTATTTAAGAGTTGGTAATATAAAAAACGGAACATTAATTAATACTACTTTTAAAATCAAAGAAGAAACAGCATCTGATTATAAAAAAGAACTTTCTTCTTCTGTTAAGGCAGTTAGTGAACAAGCAGCTTTAACTGCTAGAGTTGTTCCTGGAACAGCATATAAATCAGAAAAAATAGAAAACGGAAGATTAGCTCCTTTTGGAATTTTAGTAGGTTTAGAAAAATCAAAATATCCAAATGGACTATCTGGACTTTATTTTGATCCTAATTTTAGCTTAGTTTTAGAATCAACACAAACCGTTAGAGGGAAAACCTCTCAAATAGAGTTGGAAGAAGATGAAAAATTTTATGGAACTTATGATTCTTCAACTAAACTATTACCTGGCATGTTAAACTATAAATTAGACTATTTTAACAAATCAGTTTATGATTCAGGTTCTGTTAAATCACTTAAGAAATCTGAATCTGGTGTAATGGGTGAATTAAAACAAAGCAAAAGTCCTTTAGCATATTTAATAGGAGATAAGGAAATAAATCTAGAAGTAGATGATACTTATAAAGAGTATGGAATTTCAACAACAAAAAACATAAGTGATATATGTAGAACAAACTTTAAAAATTGTAAAAGAACTATAACTGATAAAACAGGAAAGGAAGTAGATGTAAGCAAAGTAACTGAAAAAGAAGGAAATTATAAAGTAAGCTATGAATATAGTTCTGGATCAGATAAGGTAACCCTTTATAGAACTATAAATGTAACTAAAAAAGAAACAAAAGAAATGCAGGGAAGTGTTTATTCTTTAAATGATAAAAAAATAATAATTTTACTTAAAGGAGAAACTTATAAAGAACCTGGTTTAATAAAAGATGGACAAATACTAACTAGCTATGAAAGTTTAATAACAAAAAATGGTGAATCAACAAGTTCTATTAGTACTAAGGAACCTGGCGAATACAAAATCACATATACTGTTACGGGAACAAATAAAAAAGATGTTGAAAATGATAAAATAATTTTTGAAAGAACTATCAAAGTTGTTGATAGTTTGCCATCAATTGAATCTCAAATATTAACTGCTAATACAATTTATACTCCATCAAATGGTAAATATAGTGATCCATCACTAAATATAGATTCAAAAGATTTTATTTGTAATTCCTCTTCTAATTGTTCTGTCAAATATTATGACATAATAACAAATGAGGAAGTAAGTAAAATAAACACTAATAAGGCAGGAACGTATAAAGCTGTTTATAAAGTGACCGACAAAAATGGCTTTATTCTTGAAACTACAAATGATATTCATTTTATAACTAAATATGATTTTGATATTATAAACATTAAATCGAATGGTAAATCTTACTTATATGATAATAATTTCATAGCATTAGGATCTTATTTCGTTAATGCAAGATCTGTTCGTGATAGTTCTATTAATGATGACATAGCTGTTGATTTAAAAGCTTATGTTAAACAAGATAATAATTTAGTATTGGTTTCTAAAGAAACTTCAGTTAACAAAAATTATTCCAAGGGAACAAAGACTAATAGTCTAGAATTTGAAACAAATGAAAAAACTTTGGCATATGGTGAAGATACGGTTTTAAAATCCTTATTTTCTTACTCAACAGATGGAGATAGTAATATAAAAGAATTAACAGTTAAGGTTCCAATTTCAACTGGTATTTCAACTGCTGTTAATTCAACCGCACCTTTTAGCATGATTGAGTACTCAAGCAATTCAAAAAACCCTTATTATATTAGTGGTCTTAGTGAAAAACAAGAAGTAACTGTTAAATATTATGCTTGTTTGATGGAAGAGACTAAAACAACTTGTAAAAATGAAGCAAAGGAATTTGATTCGTATGAAGATGAAAATATTCAAAAAGAAGGTTTAACGTTAGCATATTTAACATATACAATAAAAGAAGTAAAGCCAGGTCAAAATATAGACTTTAGAATAAGGTTAAAAACAAATGTTGGTAATCACGGTGGTACAATAACTTTAACATCAACTGCAAATTATAAAGAAATTGAATCAGATGGTACCACAAAAGATGTTCAAATTTCAAGTGAACCATCAGCTAAAATAAACATAACAGCCTTTAAGGCAAGAACTAAGGTTCTTGTTGGAAGTAGTGAACAGGATGTTATTATAAATGGTGCTGAAAAAAACAATTCTACATTTAGTATATATCCAACTGTTAGTTTACCAAGTGAAGTTGTCAACACTAATTTGGCAAGTATTAATGAATTAAAATCAATTTTAATAACCGTTACCCTTCCTTCAGGCCTTAATTATGTATATAATGAAAACTATATGTTGCCAAAAGTAAGTAATAATGGAAAAACTTTAACATATGAACTTAGGGGACAGAAAGTAAATGAGTGGATTGATCCAATATTATTTGATGTAAGCTATGATATAGATATTCCATCGGGAGAAAAGAAAGATGTATCAGTTGTGATTCAGGCTACATCATCAACGGATATTACTGACGCATCAGATTTAAGTGAAAGAACTACAGTAAGAAGTATTATATATCAAAATAATGAAGCAATTTCTTATAATCAATATGCTTCTAACGTGGCAATTTCTAAAGATACAAACTTTTATGTAGGGGCTAAATTATATAATAATGATAATAAAGTGCATAATAATATATCATTAGTAACTGTATTACCTTATAATGACGTTGGCAATGAAAAATCGGCATTTACCGGAACTTATACAATATCTGATTTACCAAAGGATGCTTTATGTACGCTTAATTTGCCTGCTTTAGTAAGTAAAGAAGAAAATCTAAAAAATCAAACTGAAATTGAATGGAAAAATTGTGATGATTATAAAAAGGATGATTATTTAGGTGTTACTGCAATTAAGATTGATAATATAAATTTAGATAAAGGACAATCTTATGATCAAAAAATAACGATAAATCCAAAGGGAAATAAAACCGATGATTCATATCAAATCAAATCTTATTTAATATATGATTCAACTATTAAATCTATACCAGCTTTAACAGTTTCTGTAATAAGCAAAAAAATAACAGGTACTGTTTGGGAAGACTTTGATTCAGATGGAGTTATGGGAACTGATGAAAAAAAGGTTTCTGGTGTTACATTGAAATTATATTCATCAGATAGCAATGAGCTAGTTAAAACTGCAACAACAAATGAAAAAGGAAATTATAGCTTAACGGATTTAAAGCCTGGAACTTATTACGTCGTAGCAGAATATAATACCGCTAAATATGGTGTGTCTCCATACCAAGTTAAGCTTGATAAATCTATTACATCTCAGTTTAAATCGGTATCAAAAACAAACGAAGATAAAAAAACTGATACTTCTGAAGATAAAACAGAAGAAACAGAAACAAAAGAAGAAGAAAAATCTCAAGATGTTATAGTAAGAACTGAAGATATAGAAATAACAGAAAATACAAGACAAGTTGGTAATATAAACTTAGGACTTGCCTTAAGAAAGGAATATTCAGTTAAACTTACTAAATATATAACAAAGGCTATAACAACAAATCGTTTGGGAGTTTCTGTAACAAGAGATTATGGAAATGCTACTTTGGCTAAATTGGATGTAAAAGATATAAATAATTTAAGTATAAAGGTTATTTATACATTAGAATTAGAAAATACTGGATATTATCCTGGTTACATATACAAGGTAAAGGATTATATTCCTGATGGCATGTCATTTAATGATAAGTATGAAGAAAATAAGGGCTGGATCAAGAATGACAACGGTTACTTAGAAAATAATACTTTATCCGATCAATTAATTAATAGTGGTGAAAAAAAGTATTTAACAATTGCATTTGATATAACAAAGAAAGAAGCGGGCTCATTCATCAATTATGCATCAGTTGATGATGAGGATTTACAAATATTGGTAGTCGCAGGCCAAAACGAGGAAGGTGAACAAAATGAGCAGTAAAATTCTAAGAAAAATAATGTTTTTTCTATTTATATTGATTTCCTCTTTTGGATTTAGCGACTCATTAAAGGCTTTTCAAACTGGAGCGGTTTATCCTCATCCTAATGGGTATGCAAATGTTAAGTTTACTTTAAACGGTGTAAATAAGGAAGAAAATTTTGCAACGGGAATTTATAAAGTAGATGGAAAACATGCTTATTGTGTAGAACCTGGAGTTAGGTTACCAACTGCTGGCTATTCCGGGAATTTAAGTTTCCCATTAAATGAATTTAATATGCAAGGTACAATAGATTCTGATAAAAAAAAGACCATGTTATCACAAATTTTAACTTTTGCTATCAACGTTGGTAATGTAAAAAGTAAATCATATTATGAGGGTGCCGGTGCAACTGAAGCAAAAAAAATATTTGCTGCCCAAGGCTTAATTTGGGAAGTTGTAAAAGGAGAAAGAACTGGTTTCACGTTAGATTATCCAGATTTACATTATGGATATGGATGTTCTTTTTATGATATTATGCAAAATGTAAGAGGTTGTAAGCCTGGTAACTTAGATACTTATGTAACCTCATCAGAATATTTTAGAATACTAAATGCTATTAGAGGATCATTTGATTCACTAAATCCAGGAAGTGGAAATAATAGATTTAGTCCAACTGAGTCTAATGCTAATGTCGTTTCTCTTGCTTGGAATGGTAGCAAATACAGTTTAACAATAAACGATAGTAATTTTAAATATTGGACGGTAGTCGAAACTTCTGGTTTAGAAGTTACTAAAACAGACGATTCAATTACGATTTCATCTGATAAGCCAATAAGTAAGGATGAAGCAAAAAAAGTAGCTATAAAAATTTATAATAAAGATGATTTAGATAGAAGATTAGATGGTACAACTGTCTACTATGATAAAAATTATCAAGATTTGGTAGTAATCGGTGGAACAACGGCATATAGTTATGTAAAAGTATATACTCCAAATTATCAGCTAAAAGTTATAAAAAAGGCTAAATTAGATGGTAAGGTATTAAGTGGTGCAAAGTTTAACGTTTGTACCAATAATTCTTGCACGAATGTTTTAGGAACCATAACAACTGATAAGAATGGTATTGCAACATATGATAAAATTCCATACCCTGGAACTTATTATGTAAAGGAAATTTCTGCTCCGGCTGGATATGAGCTTGATACTACACCAAAGGCCGTTACCGTAACTCATTCAAATGTTACTGGAACGGTAAGTTATGGAACGATTTCTTTAATAAATGTCAACAAAGAGTTTAACTTATCTAAAAAAACAGTGGACGAAAATAATAAAGAAATTGAATTAAATGATGGCTGTGGAACAGATACATATACGGGACCTGAATTTGAAATAAAAGAAAATGGTAATAGTTTATACTTTAAGAAGATTAAAGATGGTGTATATAAAACTGTAACAAAGGATGAAGAAGGTGCAACGACAAAATTACGTACTTGTAAAGGTAAGTTTAAAGTATATACTTTAAAAAGTTGTAAGTATACTATAGCGGAAACGAAAGCTCCAGAGGGACTTACATTACCATCATCTCCAGTTAAAAACATAGATGTGTGCACAACTGACAAAAACATATCATTTACAAATGGTTTCGCTGGGTTAGAATTTCAAAAGAAAAATGAAGATGGTGAGTTTGTATCTGGTGGAAAGTTTTCACTTCAAATGAAAATAAATAATGTTTACAAAGATGTATTATTAAGACAGGTTGAAGAGGGTTCTTACGAATACGATTCAAAATTAACCGAAAATGATAAGGATGCAACATATGTAATGCTTACGAAGGACGGAATTGCTCGTATTTCAAAATTACCTCCAGGCGAATATAGAGTAGTTGAAAAAGAAGCACCAGAGGGTTATGAACTTATAGAAGACAAGGACTCAAAGGCTTTAGTAACAATTAAAGATAGTGATAAAGAAGGATATTATTTAGTTGAGATGATAGATCAAAAAACAAATAAATATGGAAGTTCATCATCTGCAGAATTGGTTGTAACTATAATTACTGGTAGAAAAATACTTAATTATGCATTTATTATTTCTTCATTGATTATATTATTAGTTGTAGCTATAATAGTTAGAAAAAAAGTTAAAAAATAGCAAAATTTTTGCTATTTTTTTAATTATTATGTTAAACTAGACTTAGTAATATCAATTAAAGGAGTGATCATATGAAAATAACGAGTGTTTCTATTCAAAAGGAAACAAATGAAAATTCAAGGATGATTGGTTATGCCGAGATCGTTTTTGACAATTGTTTAAAGGTAAATGGCATAAGAATAATAAGAGGAAACACAAGGATTTTTGCGGCAATGCCAAACAAAAAATTATCTGATGGAAAATATAAAGATTATGTTCATCCTATAAATTCAGAACTAAGAAAACAAATAGATGATGCAATAGAAAAGGCCTATGATGAAGAAAGATAATTACTGTCATATTTATCTTTCTTTTTTATATAATTAATCAGGAGGAAAAAATGGAGATAAAAGAAGAACAAGTTGAATTAATGAATCATAATATTACTGTTAACGAAAGGCAAAATATAATGATTAGTGGTATAACTAAGATAGATAGTTTCGATAGTGAAGAATTTATCTTACAAACAGCTGCAGGACCATTAGGGATAAAGGGAAGAAAATTGGAAATAGTAAAGCTAGATACATATGAAGGTACTATTACAATAAAAGGAATAGTGGATGGCTTTTCATATTTGGACGACATAAAATCAAAGAAGGAAAACTCCATGTTAAATAAATTATTTAAATGATGGTTTTAGAAAGTCAATTTAAAGTTATTTTTTTTTCTTTTATTTATGGCATGTTTTTTTTAGTAACTTATCAAATTCTCATGAATATAATTTTTAAGAAGCGATTGATTAAAATTTTGTCAATTTTTGTATTTTGTATTTTTCATGTATTGTTTTTTAATTTTTTACTGTACAAAATTAATTATGGCATGTTAAGTAGTTATATTATAATCTTCTTAATATTGGGAATGTTTTTTTGTCATTTGCTTTACTTTAAAGACAATAAATCCTAGAAAAATATTTAAAAACGTTATATAATATAATTATAATGAGGTGATATGGTGGCTAACAAGTTAACTGCAAAAGAAAGACGTAGAATGGTTTTGACTTCTATTTTATGTTTTTTTATAATAAGTTTATCTATTATTTCATCCGTTAGTAATTTATTTAAAATAAAACAAAAGACAAATGAAAAAGCTAAGTTAAAAGCTCAGGTAGAAAAATTAAAAGAGGAAGAAAAAATACTTTCAGATGATGTTGAGAAACTTAAAAATCCAGAATATGCAGCAAGATATGCAAGAGAAAAATATTTATACTCTAAAACGGGAGAAAAAATATTAAAAATAGATTAACAAGGTACACCTTGTTTTTTTGCTTTTTATGTGATTTAATACTTATGGATGTGAAAAAATGAATGTAAATGAAATAAACGCTGGGATTTTAGCTTATTTAGGAGATTCTGTATATGAAGTTAAAATAAGAGAATATTTATTAAAAAGTAAAATAGGAAAAGCAAATGTATTAAATAAGGAAGCTAATAAATATGTGAGTGCAATTAATCAATCTAAAATATTAGATTCATTGTTAGAGAAAAATATTTTTGATGAAAATGAATTATATACAATAAATAGAGGTAGAAATTATAAAACACATTCTAAACCAAAAAATTCTAATATTATAGACTATAAAAAAGCAACCGCGTTAGAGGCTCTGTTTGGGATGTTGTATTTAAAAAAAGATTATGAGAGAATAAATGAAATAATGAAAGAAATTTTAGGTGATTAATATGTATGTATATGGAAAAAACGTTGCTAAGGAGTTGATAAGTAACAAAAGAAAGATAACTAGAGCTTACTTATCTAAAAATATGATTGGTAGTGAAATTGAAAATGAATTAAAAAACTTTAATACCAAAATAACTTATTTAGAAAAGTATGAAATGGATAAATTGGAAAGCGGTAATCATCAAGGCGTTATATTACAAATTCCAGATTTTAAATATTTATCAATAAATGATATGATTGATAATATGCCTGAAAATCCATTTATAGTTATTTTAGATCACTTAGAAGATCCTCATAATTTTGGCGCTATTATAAGAACTTGTGAGGCTTCTGGCGTAGATTATATACTAATCCCTAAAAATAGGAGTGTAAGAGTAAATTCAACGGTTATGAAAACAAGCGTTGGTGCACTAGATAATGTTAAAATAGTTGAAGTAACTAATATAAATAATACTATAAAATTATTAAAAAAGCTTGGAATATGGATAGTCGGAACGGATATGGAAAATAGCGTTCCATATAATAAAATAGATTATACTGTTCCTATTGCCTTAATAATAGGAAGTGAGGGTTTTGGTATAAGTAATTTGGTTAGTAAAAATTGTGATTTTATAGCATCAATTCCTATGTATGGAAAAATAAATAGTTTAAATGCATCTGTTGCAGCTGGTATAATGATATATGAAGTTGTAAGACAACGATTGGGGGAATAAAATGATAAAACAATATGAAGATGATTATGAATTACTTTATATGGTTTGTGAAGATAATGAAGATGCAGTAAGTACTATATTTAAAAAATATGAGCCCGTTATTGATTACTATGCTAGAAAGTATGTAAAACTAGTAGATGGTAAGGGACTTGATTATAATGATTTGTATCAAGAAGGATTAATAGGATTAGATTCTGCAATAAAAACCTATAAAGATCAAAAAAACATAAAATTTTCTACGTTTGCGTTTGTTTGTATAAAAAGAAAAATAATGTCTGCCATAAGAAAAGCTAATAGAAAAAAACATAGTATTTTAAATGAGTCATATTCTATAGATTATAAGTTAGATGATAATAATTCCTTTGATAATTTAATATCTAATAATGAACGCTCTATAGAGGATCTTTTAGTTGGTAAGGAGCAGGCAGTGTTTTTTAATAAAAAAATAGAGGAATGTTTAACAAAATTTGAAAAACAGGTTTATGAACTTAAAGTTTATGGTTTTAGCAGTGAAGAAATTTCTAAAACATTGAATAAAACAATGAAATCTATAGAGAGTGTTTTATTTAGAATAAGAGTAAAATTAAGAAAAATATTAAAAGAAATAAATTGACTAATTTTATTTAATGTGGTACTATTTAGTTAGTAAACACATCTTTTAGTGTTTTTTATTTTGAATTAACAGGAGATAAAAAATGGCAAAGGCTAAGAAAAAAAGAAATTTATTTAAGTTTTTAAAAGATTTTTTTGCTGATGTTGCAAAAGAATCTAAAAAAATAATGTGGACTTCTAAGAAGAATTTAATTAAATATTCAATTGCAACAATTGTTTTTATGGTATTTATTTGTGTATTTTTCATAGGTACGGATATGATTATTGCCTTATTTTCATACTTAAAGGAGGTATTTAGCTAATATGGAAGAAGAGAAAAAATGGTATGTGGTTAATACATATTCTGGTCATGAGGCTAAAGTAAAAGAAAAATTAGACATGAGAATTAACTCTATGGATATGCAAGAAAACATATTTAGAGTAATTGTTCCAGAAAGAAAAGAAGTAGAAATAAAAGATGGTAAGAAAAAGGAAAAAATAAAAAAATTATTTCCAGGTTATGTATTAGTTGAAATGATAATGTCAGATGAATCATGGTATATTGTTCGTAATACACCTGGTGTAACTGGATTTTTAGGATCATCAGGAAAGGGTGCTAAACCAGTTCCATTATATGATGAGGAAGTTGAAAGAATATTTAAAGAAATCGGTTATAAGGGAGACACTATCGTTACTAATTATGAAGTTGGAGATAATGTTAAAATAACAGATGGACCATTTAAAATGCTTGCTGGTAAAATAACTAGCATTGATTTAGATGCAGGGAAAGCAAATGTTTCAATTGATTTATTTGGTCAAGAAACAAATGTTGAACTTGAACTTACTCAGTTTACAAAGGAATAAAAGTAAAAAAACTTGCTTTTATCATATATGCTGTGATAAAATTATATACGCAGCTATATATTTTATATAGATGATGAAAGAAAAAAAGATTAGTGGAAGGCGCGGATTAAAAAATAAAGCTATTTGACCACTCGCGAAAAAATATAATATAGGAGGTGTTTTTCGTGGCAAAGGAATTAGTAAGAAAATTAAAATTACAATTACCAGCAGGTAAAGCTACACCTGCTCCACCAGTAGGTACTGCACTTGGACCATTAGGTGTTAATTCTGGTGAATTTTGTGTTAAATATAATGACGCAACAAAAGATAGAATGGGAGATATTGTTCCAGTTGAAATATCAGTTTATGATGATAGAAGTTTTGAACTTAGATTCTTAACTCCGCCAACTGCATTCTTAATTAAGAAAGTTGCAAAAATCAAAAAAGGTTCTACAAATGGATCTAAAGAAATTGTTGGTTCTATAACTAAGGATCAAATAAGAGAAATTGCTGAAATTAAATTACCTGATTTAAATGCATATACTGTAGAAGAAGCTATAAAGATAGTTTCCGGTACTGCTAAAAATATGGGTATTGAAATTAAAGATTAATAAAATAATAAAAATAGTCATATAGATTTATCTATGTGGGAGGAAAATCCGCTATAAACCACAAGGAGGTAAGAAAATGGGAAAGAAAAGTAAGAAGTATACTGAAGCTTTAAGCAAAATTGAGAAGGGTAAATTATATTCTTTAGAAGATGCTGTTAAATTAGTTAAAGAAACTTCTGTATCAAAATTCGATGGTACTGTAGAAATAGCAGTTAGATTAAATTTAGATACTAAGAAAAATGATCAGCAACTAAGAGGAGCTATAGTTTTACCTTATGGAACAGGAAAAACCAAGAAGGTATTAGTTTTAGCAAAGGGTGATGCTGCAAAAGCTGCAACAGAAGCTGGAGCTGATTTTGTTGGTGACGTAGATATGATTACTAAAATCGAAAAAGAAAATTGGTTTGATTTTGATGTAATTATTGCAACGCCAGAAATGATGCCTATGTTAGGTAAGTTAGGTAAAGTATTAGGTCCTAAGGGATTAATGCCAAACCCAAAAACTGGTACAGTTACTATGGATACTAAAAAAGCTGTTGAGGACGTTAAAAAAGGACGTGTTGAATACAGAACAGATTCATATGCTAATGTACATGCAATAGTTGGTAAAGTTTCATTTGATGATGAAAAATTAGTTGCTAACGTAAAAGCATTTATGGATGTTATTATTAAATCAAAACCACAAGCAGCTAAAGGTATTTACCTAAAGGGTGTATCACTAGCATCAACTATGGGTCCTGGTGTTAAAGTTGATTTAGCATCATTTGACAAATAATATAAAATGATTTAAAATGTTAGTAGTTATTGCTCAAAGAGCGTAATTATATAGTACCAAAGACAGTAGGAGTGATGTAATCACATAACTAGTATTCCTACCGAGGACAAAATCAAAAAAAGGATTTTAAAGTCTTCATGTCTTTGTCATGAGGACTTTTTAATTAGGTACTTATACTAAAATTAAAGGAGGAAGAAACATGGCAAATCAAGCTATAATAGCTAAAAAAGAAGAAGTTGTTAATGAAATTGCTGAACGTGTTAAAAACGCAAATAGTATTGTGCTATTTGATTATCGTGGTTTGACAGATGCTGAAATCGTTGAACTACGTCGCAAATTACGTGAAGAAAATTCTTCTTATAAGGTATATAAAAATACTTTGACTAAAAGAGCCTTTGATAAGCTATCTATTAAATTAGATGATTGTTTAGAAGGCCCATCTGCCATAGCAACATCTGATGATGAAATTGCAGCTATTAAAGTTTTAGCAGAATTTGCTAAAACTCATCCAGCACTTGAATTAAAAGGTGGATATGTAGATGGAAAAGTGGCAAGCTTAGAAGAATTAAATAAATTAGCAACAATACCATCAAGAGATGGATTGCTTACTATGTTTGCAGCAGGATTAATGGAACATGTTAAAAATGTTGCAATATGTCTTGACTTACATAGTCAAAATCTAGAGGAAGAAAAATAATAAAATTTAGGAGGAAGATAAAATGGCAAAATTAAGTACACAAGAAATTATTGATGCAATAAAGGAAATGAAAATTCTTGAAGTAAAAGAATTAGTAGATGCAATGAAAGAAGAGTTTGGAGTAGATCCAAGTGCTGTTGCAGTTGCTGCTCAACCAGCTGCTGGTGCACAAGCTGAAGAAAAAACTTCTGCAACTGTAGTATTAAAAGATGCAGGAGCAGCTAAGATTCAAGTTATTAAAGCAATCAGAGATATAACTGGACTAGGATTAATGGAAGCTAAAAAGTTAGCAGATGAAGGCGGAAATATTAAAGAAAATGCTCCAATGGAAGAAGCTAACGAAATTAAAGCTAAGCTAGAAGAAGCTGGCGCTACTGTTGAACTTGCATAATTTAGTAAATAAGTACTTAAAGAACTACACCTAGTGGTTCTTTTTTGTTATAATGAATTTAGGTGATTTTTTATGGCTCATTATTTTACTAACGAAGAAAACTTAAAATCAGAAATTAACAAAGTATCAGTATCTATTAATGATTTTAACTATTATTTTTATACGGATAATGGCGTGTTTTCTAAAAAAGAATTAGATTTTGGTACAGAATTGTTGTTAAAAACATTTTTATATACTTATCCACAGCAAAAAAAAGTGCTAGATATGGGGTGTGGATGTGGTGCTATTGGAATATATGCTGTAATACAGGGCTTTAATGTAGATATGTGTGATGTAAATAAAAGAGCTATTAATTTGACAAAATTAGCTTTAAGTAAACAAAATTTAAAAGCGAAAGTATTTGAATCAGATGCTTATAAAAATGTAAAAGGCAAATATGATTACATATTATCTAATCCTCCAATAAGGGTTGGGAAAGATAAGCTTTATGAAATAGTAATGAATGCTAAAAACCATCTGAATGAAGAAGGAGAAGTGTGGATTGTTGTAAGAAAGGATAAAGGAGCGTTATCTTTAATCAGGGACATGAAAAACATATACAAAAATGTTGATATAATAAGAAAGAAAAAGGGTTTTTTTGTTATAAAAGCAAAATAATAATAAATTAAATGCTAAAAAAATACAAATATTAAAATTATTTGTTTTTTTTTGTAAAATTGATTGACAATTATAGATTTTTAATGTAACATTTTAAATTGGTACTGTGTCTTTAATTTTAGACATGTTCTTTAAAATTTTATAGTTTAGGGGTGGAATTGCGTGGCTTATAAAATAAAAAAAGTAAATGAATACCGTGAAAGAAGAGACTTCTCTAGGGTAACTAATTCTTTGGAGTTAGCTGATCTTTTAGAGATACAAACAAAATCTTATGATTGGTTTATTCAAGATGGAATAAAAGAAGTGTTAGAGGAAATAAGCCCAGTAGAAAATTTCTCTGGAACATTATCTTTAGAATTTGGTGAATATTCTTTTGACGAACCAAGACATACCATTAAAGAATGCAAGGAGAAGAAAACTACATATGCAGCTCCTTTAAAAGTTCAAACACGACTTTTCAATAATGAAACTGGTGAAGTAAAAGAACAAGAAATTTTCTTAGGTGATATGCCACTTATGACGGATTCTGGTTCATTTATCTTTAATGGATCAGAACGTGTTATTGTGTCACAATTAGTGCGTTCTCCAAGTGTATATTATGGAAGAGAAATAGATAAAAATGGACGTTCTATAATTTCTTCACAACTAATTCCTAATAAGGGAACTTGGCTTGAGTATAAACTAAATAGTAAGGATGTAGTAGATGTTAGAATTGACCGTAATAGAAAGGTTGTTATAACAGCATTTTTAAGAGCATTTGGACTTTCAAGTGATGAAGATATTTTAAAATTATTTGGGCAAGATGAATATTTAATAAATAGTTTATCAAAGGATTCTACTAAAAATACTGATGAAGCTTTACTAGAAATATATGAAAAGTTAAAGCCAGGTGAACCAGCAACTTTAGATAGTGCTAAAAACCAATTAATAACTAGATTTTTTGATTCATTTAGATATGATTTAGCTAAAGTTGGACGTTACAAGTTTAATAAAAAATTAGATGTTTGTGATAGATTATTAAATCAAACTTTAGCAGAAGATATAAAAATTGATGATAAAGTAATAGTATCTAAAGGTACTAAGGTTACTCATGATGTGTTAGATACATTAAGGCCAATTTTAAAAAATGGTTATGGAATGGTTGATGCAACAATGGATAAAGAGTTAGATGATCATACTATGGTTCAAATAGTAAGCATCTATTCACCAATTGATCCTGAAAAAATTATAAAAGTAATTGGTAATGATCAATCACTTATTGTTAAAACACTTACTATATCGGATATATATGCATCTGTATCATATTATTTAAATCTTTTGCAAAATGTGGGTTCTATAGATGAAATAGACCATTTATCTAATCGTCGTTTAAGACAAGTGGGTGAATTATTACAAAATCAATTTAGAGTTGGTGTAGCTCGAATGGAAAGAGTAATACGTGAAAGAATGACTACTTTGGATGTTGAAACTGCAACTCCAAAGACATTAATAAATATAAGACCAATAACTGCTGTTATTAAAGAATTCTTTGGTTCAAGTCCATTATCACAATTTATGGATCAGATTAATCCATTATCAGAGCTAAATAATAAACGTCGTTTATCTGCTCTAGGACCTGGCGGACTTTCACGTGATAGAGCCGCTATGGAGGTACGTGATGTTAATGTATCTCACTATGGTAGAATTTGCCCTATTGAGTCTCCAGAAGGTGCCAACATAGGACTTATTACATCACTTGCAAATTATGCAAAGGTAAATGAATATGGATTTATAATGACCCCATACAGAAGAGTTAAAGATGGAAAATTATTAGATCAAATAGATTATTTAACTGCAGATGAAGAAAACGGACATATTATTTCTCAAGCTAAGGTAAAAATGGAAAATGGAAAAATAATAGAAGAACATTGTCCAGCTAGACAAAATGGAGAAAATATATTAGCTAAACCAAATGAAATTGATTATATAGACGTTGCTCCACAGCAAATTGTATCTGTTACAACAAGTTGTATTCCATTCCTTGATCATGATGATGGTAAACGTGCGCTAATGGGTTGTAATATGCAGCGTCAAGCATTACCATTATTAAAACCAGAAGCGGCTTTGGTTGCGACTGGCGTGGAAGGACAAGCTGCAAAGGATTCTGGTGTAGTTGTTTTAGCTAAAGCTGATGGTGTAGTTGAGTATGTAGATGGTAAGAAGATAGTTGTAAAGACAGCAAAGGCAAAGGATATATACTTACTTAAAAACTTTGAGGGCTCTAATGCTGGAACATGTTATCATCAAAGACCTATAGTTAGGATTGGAGATTCTGTTAAACGTGGACAAGTAATTGCAGATGGCCCTTCAACAGATAAAGGTGAAGTAGCATTAGGTAAGAATTTAGTGGTTGCATTTATGACTTACAACGGTTATGACTATGAGGATGCTGTAATATTAAATGAAAAAATGGTAAAAGAAGATGTGTTAACTTCAATTTACCTAGAAGATTATGAAATTCAATGTCGTGATACAAAGTTAGGACCTGAGGAAATTACTCGTGACATTCCAAACGTAAGTGAGGAAGCACGTAAGAACCTAGATGCTAATGGTATTATTAGAATAGGTACAGAGGTAAAAGAAGGTGATATCTTAGTTGGTAAGGTAACACCAAAAGGAATGGTAGAACTAACTTCTGAAGAAAAATTATTACATGCAATCTTTGGTGAAAAAACTCGTGAAGTAAGAGATACTTCTCTTAGAGTTCCACACGGTGGAGCTGGTATAGTTCACGATATAAAAATATATACTAAGAAGGATTCTGATGAACTTCCATCGGGAGTTTCAAAGGAAATTCGTGTATACATAGTTCAAAAACGTAAGATTCAGGTTGGTGACAAAATGGCTGGCCGTCACGGAAACAAAGGTGTTGTATCCCTTGTTGTTCCACAAGAAGATATGCCATACTTACCAGATGGTACTCCAGTTGATATTTTACTTAACCCTCTTGGAGTTCCTTCACGTATGAACCCAGGACAAGTTTTAGAGATGCACTTAGGCATGGCTGCTAAGAAGTTAGGCGTTTATACATCTACTCCGGTATTTGATGGTGCAACTTGGGAAGATATTCAAGAAATGATGAATGAAGCGGGTATGGATCCAGATGGAAAAACCGTTTTATATAATGGTAAGACTGGTGAGCCTTTCGATAATCGTGTTGCAGTAGGTGTTATGTATATGATTAAACTTGACCATATGGTTGATGATAAATTACATGCTCGTGCAACTGGTCCATATTCATTAGTTACACAACAGCCACTAGGTGGTAAAGCACAATTTGGTGGACAAAGATTCGGAGAAATGGAAGTTTGGGCTTTATATGCATATGGAGCTGCTAACGTACTTCAAGAAATCTTAACTGTTAAATCGGATGATGTTGTAGGTCGTGTTAAGGTTTATGAATCAATAGTTAAAGGAAAACCAATTAACCAAGCAGGAGTACCAGAAAGTTTCCGTGTTTTGGTTAAAGAATTCCAAGCTTTAGGATTAAACATAGCGATGATTACTGAAGACGGAAAAGAAGTTGATGTTAAAACGTTAGAGGAAGAAGAAGATAAAGAAGCGTCTCCATTGTCAATAGAAGAAATTGATAATGTTTCTATGGTTAAATCAAATTCATCAATTAAAGATGAAGTAGAGGATGAAACAATAGAAGAAGACGAGGAAGATGATTTTGAATCAGAATTAGAAGATAATTTAGATGAACAAGTGGAAGGGGATGAAGAATAATGCTAGATGCAAATAGATTTGAAGGAATTAGAATATCTATCGCTTCACCCGAACAAATTCGTGAATGGTCTTATGGCGAAGTAAAAAAACCAGAAACGATAAATTATCGAACTTTAAAACCAGAAAGAGATGGTTTATTCTGTGAAAAAATCTTTGGACCGACTAAAGACTATGAATGTGCTTGTGGAAAATATAAAAGATTAAGATTCAAAGACATAATTTGTGATAGATGTGGAGTAGAGGTTACTAAATCTAAGGTTCGCCGTGAACGTATGGGACATATTGAACTTGCTACTCCAGTATCTCATATTTGGTTCTTTAAGGGTGTGCCAAGCCGTATGGGACTAGTACTTGATATGTCTCCTAGAGATTTGGAAGAGGTACTATACTTTGTATCATACGTAGTTATTAATCCTGGTTCAGCTCCTCTTGAAAAGAAACAAACTTTATCAGATAAAGAATACCGTGCATACTATGAAAAATATGGAAACACTTTTGAAGTAGGTATGGGGGCTGAAGCTATATTAAAACTTCTAAAAGAAATTGATGTCAAAGCCGAAATAGCTAAAATAGAAGAAGAATTAGAAGGTGCTTCAGAACAAAAGAAAACAAGATTATTAAAGAGATTAGATATATTAGATTCATTTGATAAATCAGGAAATAAACCTGAATGGATGATATTAACAGCACTTCCTGTTATACCTCCAGAGTTAAGACCAATGATTCAATTAGATGGTGGTCGTTTTGCAACAAGTGATTTAAACGATTTATATAGACGTGTTATTAACCGTAACAATCGTTTAAAGAAATTGCTTGAGTTAAATGCTCCTTCAATCATTGTTCAAAATGAAAAAAGAATGCTTCAAGAAGCAGTTGATGCTTTATTCGATAACGGAAGACGTGGTAGAAATGTTACTGGTCCATCAAATAGACCACTTAAATCAATTTCTTCTATGTTAAAGGGTAAACAGGGTCGTTTTCGTCAAAATTTACTTGGTAAACGTGTTGATTACTCTGGACGTAGCGTTATTGCCGTAGGTCCAGAACTTAAGATGTATCAATGTGGTATTCCAAAAGAAATGGCACTTGAATTATTTAAACCACACGTTATCCATGGTTTAGTAGAAAGAGATATTGTTCACAATATTAAATCTGCTAAAAAAATGATTGAAAATCAAGATGAAAGAGTATGGGACGTTGTTGAAGATGTTATTAAAGAACATCCAGTAATGTTAAACCGTGCTCCAACACTTCATAGATTAGGTATTCAAGCATTTGAACCTAAGTTAGTAAGTGGTAAAGCTATTAGATTACACCCACTTGTTTGTGCTGGATTTAATGCGGACTTTGATGGTGACCAAATGGCGGTTCACGTACCACTATCAGAAGCAGCGCAAGCTGAAGCAAGATTACTTATGTTATCTTCAAATAATATACTAGACCCTAAAGATGGCAAACCAATCGTTACTCCATCACAAGATATGGTTTTAGGTAACTATTACATAACTACTGAAAAACCTGGTGATAAGGGAGAGGGTAGAGTATTTAAGAACGCTAACGAAGCTATTGAAGCATATGAAAGAAGAGAAGTTACTCTTCATGCGAGAATAGCATTACCAGCAAAATCATTTAAATACAAGATGTTTACTGATGAGCAAAAGGAAATGTATTTAGTAACAACTGTTGGTAAGTTATTATTTAACGAAATATTACCTGATGGATTCCAATACATAAATGAACCTACAAAAGCAAATTATGAAGGTACAACTCCAATTACTCACTTCTTAAAAAGAGGTTCTAATATTCCAGAAGAAATTAAAAACAAGGAAATTATTAAACCTTTTGCTAAGGGTGATTTAAAGAAAATAATTGCACAAGTATTTAAGCGTTATAAAACAACTGAAACATCAATATATCTAGACAAATTAAAGAACTTAGGATTTAAGTATTCTACTTTATCTGGTATTTCAATTTCTATTGCGGACGTTGTAAAAAGTGAACATAAAAACGAAATAATAGAAAAATCACAAAAGGTAGTAGATGCTATAAATAAACAATATAGACGTGGTCTAATAACTGATAGAGAGCGTTATGAAAAAGTTTGTGAAGTATGGAATAATACTACAAGCGAAGTTGAAAAAGAATTAAAACAAAAGGTAGAAACGCTAACAGATAACCCAATTATGATGATGGTTAACTCAGGTGCCCGTGGTTCAATTGGACAATATAACCAGATGGCCGGTATGCGTGGACTTCTTGCAAAACCAAATGGTGATGCAGTAGAAATCCCAGTTACATCATCATTCGTTGATGGATTATCAGTTTCAGAGTACTTTATATCTACTCACGGAACTCGTAAAGGTAATGCGGATACTGCACTTAAAACAGCTGACTCTGGTTATTTAACAAGACGTTTAGTTGATGTTGTTCAAGATGTTATCGTAAGAGAAGATGATTGTGGTACTATTCAGGGTGTTACTGTAAAAGCATTTATAGATGATACAGCCGGAACTATAATAGAAAGCCTTCACGAACGTATTGTTGGAAGATTTACAAATAAAAAAGTTATAAACCCACAAACAAAAGAATTGATAATAGATAAAAACGAATTAATTACAGAACCTATAGCTGATAAAATTGATAAAGCTGGCATTACTGAAGTAGAAATTAGAACTGCTTTAACTTGTAAAACAGAAAATGGCGTATGTAAACATTGTTATGGTACCAATTTGGCTACGGGTAATTTAGTTGAAATTGGTGAAGCTGTTGGTATTATGGCTGCACAATCAATTGGTGAACCAGGTACTCAGCTTACGATGCGTACTTTCCACAATGGAGGTGTTGCGTCAGGTGCTGATATAACTCAAGGTTTACCACGTGTGCAGGAATTATTTGAGGCTAGAAATCCAAAAGCTAAATCTACAATTGCTGAGATAAATGGTAAAATAACAAAAATAGATGAAGTAAATGGTAAATATAAAATTGAAATTACAAATGATGTTGAAGCAAGGGAACACACTACTAACTATGGTGTAAAATTATGTGTTGAATTAGGCCAAGAAGTAAAAGCAGGAGATGCTTTAAATATAGGTTCTATAAATCCAAAAGAGTTACTTGCTGTAACAGATCCTATTACTGCACAAAATTATATATTATCTGAAGTTCAAAAGGTTTACAAATCACAAGGTGTAGATGTATCTGATAAACATGTTGAAATACTTGCTCGTCGTATGATAGCACGTATAAGGATTGTAGATCCTGGAGAAACAAGTTTGGTAGATGGTAAATTAGTTTCTATGCATGAATTTACTAAGATAAATAAGGAAGCTATTATAAATGGTAAGAAACCAGCTACAGGAAGACCTATTATGCTTGGTATTACTAAAGCATCTTTGGAAACTGATTCATTCTTATCAGCAGCATCATTCCAAGAGACAACTCGTATCTTAACAGATGCGGCAATTAAGGGTAAAGTTGATAATTTAACTGGTCTTAAAGAAAACGTTATTATAGGTAAATTAATACCAGCAGGTACTGGTTCAAAATATTACTCTAATGTTAAATATAAATTAGAAAGTGAACAGGTTGAAGATGACGTTTTAGATGTGTTAGAGGATGAGTTGACTGATTAAAAAAGAAAGTTAAACTTTCTTTTTTTAATTGTTAATTTTTTTCTTAGAAAAATTTAAAATATTAATTATTCGAAATATTATTTTTAAAAATTATTAAAATAACATATATAATATGGTGTTTTTTTCTTTTTATGATACAATATACGTTAAGGTGATTTTATGAAGGATGTTTATACGTTTTTAAAATCTTTAAAAATTAAAGACGATGATACTCTGGTTGTAGCAGTGTCATATGGCCCTGATTCAATGTTTTTGCTTCACTTATTAAAGAAGAAATATGCTAAAAATAAAATAGTTTGTTGTCATGTTCATCATAATCATAGAAAAGAAAGTGATTTGGAAGCTAAAGAGTTAAAAAAATATTGCTTATTAAATGACATAATTTTTGAATTTATGAAAATAGATTCTTATAAGAACAATAAATTTACCGAAGAAGAAGCAAGAAATAAAAGATATAAATTCTTTGATGAAATTTTAACTAAATATGATTCAAAATATTTATTTACAGCACATCATGGTGATGATTTAGTAGAAACAATATTAATGAAAATATCAAGAGGTTCCTCATTTAAAGGTTATAGTGGTATTAGTTTAATATCAAATCGAAAAAATTATAAAATTATAAGACCACTTCTTTATTTGACAAAGGAAGATATTTTAAACATGTGTAAGTTAAATAATATTCCTTTTGCTGTTGATAAATCTAATTTAAGTGATGACTACAAAAGAAACAGATATAGAAAATATATTTTGCCTAAATTAAAGGAAGAAAATAAACTTATCCATCGGAAATTTTTACAATTTTCTAGTGAAATTGATAAATATAATGATTATGTAGAAAAAATAGCAAATGATGGTTTTAAAAACATAGTTAAAGATAACGAGATAAATATAGATTTACTATTAAAACAAAATAAATTAATAATTGAGAAAGTAATAGAAAAATACTTATTTTTAATTTATAAAGACGATATAAATAAAATAACTAATATTCATAAAAAAAACATTTACAATTTAATATATAGTACTAAGCCAAATTTAAAATTATCTATGCCAAATAAAATAAATATTATAAAATCATATAATAAGTTATATTTCGACAAGGAATTTAGTTATAATAACGATTGCGTTATGTTTTCAGATAAAGTTAAATTACCCAATGGATATATAATAGAGAAAGTTAAAAACTTGGATAACACGACAAATTTCGTGACGTGTTTAAAAAAATCCGAAATTGATTTACCTATTTATGTGAGAAAGAGACATAATGGTGATAGAATGGAAGTTTTAAATTTAAATGGTAGCAAAAAAATTAAGGATATTTTAATAGATGATAAGGTACCATTATCTATTAGGAATGCAAGCTATGTTGTGACCGATAAAAATGATAACATAATTTGGCTTCCGGGTATAAAGAAATCTAAATATGATAGGTCAAAAACTGGGAATTATGATATAATATTAAAGTATTACAAGGAGGAATATAATGATAAATCAAAATAATCAAAATATGAAAAGGGGAATGTTTCCATATTTATTATTATTTATTATAGGATTATCTTTGTTATGTTTCTATAATATGACAAATAATACTAATAAAGAATTAACCTATAATGAATTTAATAAAGCATTAGATAAAAATAACGTTGAAGAAATTGTAATAACTCCGTCTTCTGCAGCTTATACTTATCAAATTAAAGGAAAATTAAAAAATGCTAAAGAAGGCGAAACTTTTACTGTTAAAACTCCACTTTCAGATACGGTTATTAGTAAAATAGTAAAATCCAGTGAAGAAAAGGATTTTAAGATAATTTCTAAATCTGATCCATCCGCAAATGGGTGGGTAGCATTTTTAGTTAATGTAGCTCCTACTTTATTACTAATTGGACTTGCATTCTGGTTTTTTACTAAACAATTAAATAGTCAAAAAGGTTCAATGGACTTTGGAAGAAGTAAGGCAAAATTAAATCCTGATAATGGAAGAGTAACATTTAAAGATGTTGCAGGACTACCAGAGGAAAAGGAAGAATTACAAGAACTAATAGACTTTTTAAAAAATCCAAAGAAATTTACGAAATTAGGAGCAAGAATACCTAAGGGTGTTTTATTAGTTGGTCCTCCAGGAACCGGTAAAACCCTACTTGCAAAAGCGGTAGCAGGGGAAGCCAACGCACCATTTTACTTTATATCTGGTTCTGATTTTGTTGAATTGTATGTTGGGGTTGGAGCATCAAGAGTAAGAGATATGTTTAAACAAGCTAAACAAAATGCGCCATGTTTAATTTTTATTGATGAAATAGATGCGGTAGGTCGCCAACGTGGAACTGGTATTGGCGGCGGACATGATGAAAGAGAGCAAACACTTAACCAGTTATTAACTGAAATGGATGGTTTTGGAACTAACGAAGGTATTATAATAATTGCTGCAACTAATAGACCTGACGTTCTTGATCCTGCACTTTTAAGACCTGGAAGATTCGATAGACAAGTAACTGTTGCACTTCCTGAATTAAAAGCAAGAGAAGAAATTTTAAAGGTTCATGCTCGTAATAAAATTTTATCTAAAAACGTTCATTTAGAAAGTATAGCAAAAAGAACGGTTGGATTTTCTGGAGCTGATTTAGAAAACCTTCTTAATGAAGCAGCTTTACTTGCGGTTAGAAGAGAAAAAAACGCTATTACAATGTCTGAAATAGATGAGGCAATAGATAGAGTTATTATGGGACCTGCTAAGTTAACTAAAAAGTATACTCCAGAGGAAAAGAAATTAGTTGCATATCATGAGGCCGGACATGCGGTATTGGGTATAAAATTAGATAATGCTAATGATGTCCAAAAGGTAACAATTATTCCACGTGGTGAAGCTGGTGGATATAACTTAATGCTTCCAAAAGAAGAAAAATATACGGCAACAAAGACGGAATTATTAGAACAAATAATGGGATTGCTTGGTGGTCGTGTTGCGGAGGAAGTTGTATTTGGTGAAATAACAACAGGTGCTCATAATGATTTTTCAAAGGCCACAAAGATAGCAAGAAGTATGGTAACGGAATATGGAATGTCTAGTTTGGGCCCTGTTCAATTGGAAACCCCAGAGGGAAGTTCTTTCTTAGGAAGAGATTATAATAAAAATAGAAATTTCTCTGATCAAGTAGCATTAGAAATAGATAATGAGGTTAGAAAAATAATTAATGATTGTTATAGCAAAGCTAAAAGGATAATAGAAAAAAATAGAGATTTGCTTGACTTAATAGCAACTAACTTAATTGAACATGAAACGTTAACTAAAGAACAAATTGATTATTTAGTAGAAAATGGCAAGATGCCAGTTGAGGAAATGCTCGATGATGTATCAATTTCAAAGTTAAGGGAAATGGCTAAGGAAAAGAAAATAAAAGGTTATAGTAAAATGACTAAGGAAGAGTTGAAGAAGGAATTATCATTTGAATCTAAAGAAGAAACAAAAAAAGAAAACGACTAATTTTTAGCCGTTTTTTTAATTTGTTTATATCCTGGTTCTGTTCCTTTTATATAGTATAAAATAGTTTTAAGTTTAGAGTCATTAGTTGCTTCCTTACCGGTGTTAACGTCGGTTAAAACGCCGACAACATTATCAGGTTTTTTATACCATTTGGCTTCTTTTTCTCTTAAGTAACCTTCTACCACATCTGCCCATATGTTTTTAGCATATTTATATTCTTTATTAGTTAATTTTCTGTTATCATCATATCCGGTCCATACTCCAACTACTATATCAGGGTTATATCCAACGGTCCATAAATCATAATCAGTTGTACCACTTTTAACGGCGTATTTTTTTGTTAATTTAGGTTTAATTGATGCACATGTAGGTGAGGTATAACTTTTTAAGGAAGTATTATAAGTGTTAGATAAAAGTTCACTTAATATATATGTATAAGACTTATTTAACACTTTAACTTTTTTCTTTTTGTATTCATAAAGAACATCACCATTACCATCTTCCACTTTTTTTATTAGATGTTCCTTAACGTTGTATCCTGAGTTTGCTAAAGTAGCATATGCATTGGTAAATTCAAGAATAGATAATTCATTTGTCCCAAGAGGAAGGGATGCATTAGCTTCTAATTTGCTTTTTATACCCATTTTTTTTGCATATTTAATCATCATATCTTCTCCTAAAAAAAGATGAGTTTTAATAGCGTATATATTATCAGAGTAACATATAGCAAGTGCCATTGTTATCTTATCATTTGGATAAATATTACCATAATTGCTAGGAGAATATGAAAGACCATTATCTAAAGTAAATGTTGTTGGTTTACTTAAAAATGTAGTTGAAGCAGTAAGACCATTTTCTAATGCGGCATAGTATAAAATAGGTTTCATGGTAGATCCTACTTGTCTTTTTGATTGAACCGCTCTGTTATATTGAGATTTAGAATAATCTTTACCTCCAGCAAGTGCCATTACTTCACCATTATTTGGATTCATAACGACGACGGATGTCTGCATTTCCTTTTTTCCCTCTAAATTATTTTTAATTGCATCATCTAGCACAGTTTGTGCATTTATATCAAGACTAGTATATATTTTAAGACCTTCTTTTCTAATTGTGTTTTCACTTACTATTTTTAAATCTTGTAATTCTCTTATAACGGCATCTTGATAGTACATTAAAGTAGATAAATTAAGATTTTCTTTTTTACCATAGTAACTTAATTTAATGTTAGTAGTTTCATCCATTTGTTTTTTAGTTATAATGTTATTATTAACTAGTGATTTTAATATTTCTTTTTGTCTTTTTTTAGCAGCATTTAAATCGTTTAATGGTGAATAATTATCTGGAGACTTTGGTATTCCAGCGAGCATTGTGCTTTCTGCTAGAGTTAGATCTTTAGCCGATTTATTAAAATAATATTCCGCAGCATTTTCTATTCCCATTATTCCATTTCCATAGTTAATTGTGTTTAGGTAGCCTTCTAAAATTTCATTTTTTGAATACTGAGATTCTAATTTAAAAGCATACCATGCTTCCTTTATTTTTCTTTCCCATGTTTTATCAAAAGTTAAAAACAAATTTCTCGCATATTGTTGGGTTATTGTTGATGCTCCTTGTGTTAAATCTTTTGATTTTATATTAATAAATGCAGATTTAATTATTCTGGGTATATCAAAACCATTATGTTTGTAAAAGTTTTTGTCTTCAGAGTATATAGTTGCATTAACTAGATTTTTTGATATATTTTTTAATTTAATCCATTTTTTTGTTCCGTTATTGCCCTCATAAAAACTTTTTTTATTTTTATCATACATATATATACTATTAGAGCTTTCTATATCTATTTTAGAACCATACTTAGCGCATAAGAATAATATTGTATAAGAAAGACAGAATAATAACATTAAAGCGATTAGAATTTTACATATTATGTTTACCTTTTTAATTTAAATCGCCTTCTTTCTAATTTTAGTATTGCTAAAAACTAATAAAATATTAAAAGAAAAAATTATTTTTTATATAAAACTTATAACAAATGGGTTTTCAAAACACCGAAAGTTAGCGGTTTATTGCAATATTTTGTGTTCAATATGTCATTTTTATTGACCTTTTTTCTTATCTATGCTATATTGACACTAGAAAAATTTTAAAGGTGTTTTTATGTCTAAAATTATTGTAAATCATAATATAAAATCTACTTTAGAAAATGAAGAGATAAAAAATAAGAAAGGTATATTGAAAGATAATACAATTACTTATAACTATGCCGGAATTATGATCTCGGTTAAAATTTTTAAGAATAAGGTTTTTTTAGAAAGAGAAAATGAAGATGTAAAAATATGTTTAGAGTTTGAAGAGAATAAATCTATTGTAACTAAATATGTTATTAAAGATATGAAATTAGAAATTAAACTTGAATCTAAAACTAAAAAACTCATTATAAATGATCATAATATAGAAGTGGAATATGACTTATTTATGAATGGTGAATTTAGTGACAGTTTTAAGTATGAAGTAGAATGGAGCGATTTATAATGAATCTGAAAGAAAAACTAAAAGAAATGATTAAATCCGTTTTAAATGAATTATCCATTAAATTTGATCCGGAAAACATTGTTGTTGAAGTTCCTAAAAAAAGAGAACAAGGAGACTTTTCAACTAACATTGCAATGCAATTAACTAAAGTTTTAAAAGAGAATCCAAGAAATATAGCTGAAAAAATAGTGGAAGTTTTAAGTAAAAATACTAATGAAATTAAAACAATAGAAATAGCAGGGCCAGGTTTTATTAATATTTATTTAAATGATGAATATGTTTTTAGCGGAATATCTAATGTAATAAAACAAGGTGAAAATTATGGTTCATCATCCATTGGAAAAAAAGAAAAAATAGATATAGAATTCGTTAGTGCAAATCCGACGGGAATACTTCATTTAGGTACTGCAAGAGGGGCAGCATATGGTTCTAATCTTGCTAATATAATGTCTTTTGCTGGCTATGATGTTACTAAAGAGTACTATATAAATGATGCTGGAAACCAAATAATAAACTTAGGTGTTTCATTAAAGGAAAGATATAAAGGTTTATGTGGTTTAGAAGAAAATATGCCAGAAGATGGTTATTATGGTTCTGAAATTATTGATATTGCCAAAAATATTTTTGATAAGTATGGTGATTCTAAGCTAGATGAAGATTTAGAATTCTTTAAGAAAGTTGCGGTTGATTATTTGCTTAACATAATAAAAACGGATTTATCTAATTTTGGTGTTACGTTTGATGTATGGACAAGTGAAAAAAGTATTCGTGCTAAAGGAAGAATTGAAGAATCATTAAAAATTCTTGAAGAAAAAGGTTTGGTTTATAAAAAAGACGATGCAACTTGGCTTAAGACAACCGTTTATGGTGATGATAAAGATAGGGTACTTATAAAAACTGATGGTAGTTATACGTATTTAGTACCAGATATAGCTTATCACCTAGATAAATTTGATAGAGGGTTTGATTATTTAGTAGATGTTTTTGGAGCGGATCATCATAGTTATGTATCAAGATTAAAGGCTAGTATAGAAGCTTTAGGATATGATAAGGATAAACTAGAGGTTAGACTTCTTCAAATGGTAAGACTTCTTCGTGATGGAGAAATTGTTAAAATGAGTAAAAGAACAGGTGGAAATATTACTATTTCAGAACTTGTTGGAGAAATAGGTAAAGATGCTGCTAGATACTTTTTTGCAACTAGAAGCTTAGATGGTCAGATGGATTTTGATATTAATTTAGCGCTTAAAAAATCTAGTGAAAACCCATTCTTTTACGTTGGATATGCAAATGCTAGAATATGCTCTATATTAAAAGAAGCTAAAGAAAAGAATATAGATATTTGTACTGATATAAAAGAAGCTATTGATATAGATTCTAAAGCACTTTTATTAAAGGTTTATGAATTTACTGAGGTTTTAGTAAGTGCTGCTTTAAAGAAAGAGCCACATTTAATTACTAATTATGTGTATGAATTAGCTAGCATGTTCCATAATTATTATGGTAAACATAAAATATTAACTGATGATATAAAGGCGTCAGAGAAACGCTTAGGACTTATTAAAACAGTTGGTATAACAATAACCAATGCTTTAAAATTAATAGGTGTTAAAGCACCGGAAAAAATGTAGGAGGATAATTATGAATATTAGACAAATGCCTTTAGAGGAATTGGAGCTACTATCTTATACAGATATAGCTTATGAATTATTAAAACTAGATAAAAAGCCTAAAACAACCCGTGATTTATTTAAAGAGGTATGTGACTTACTACAAATAAGTGAGGATAATATGTTTGAAATGATAGGCGATTTTTATACTACATTAACAACAGATAAAAGATTTATTTTATTAGATTCTGCTGAATGGGATTTAAAGGAAGCTCATTGCGTTAAAACCATTATTGATGATGATGAGGATGATGAAGAAGGAGAAGAAGAGGAAACTGAGGAAGAAGAGGATGAAGCAGTTTCAAACGATGAAGAAGATTTTGATGATATAGATGATGAAATAGATGAATTAGAAGATCTAGTTGTAGTTACAGAAGAAGAGATGGATGAATAATGTTTGAAAGATTAGAAGCAATAAAAGAAAGAAATGATTTTATTACTAATGAACTTACTAAACCAGAAGTAATAAATGATGTAGTTAAAACAACTAAATTATCAAAAGAACAATCTGATCTATCAGAAATAATAGAATGTTATGATGCGTATTTAAAAGCTAAAAAAGATTATGAGGAAGCAAAGGAACTATCAAACGATCCAGAAATGAAAGAATTTGCTATGGAAGAGGAAGAAAAAAATTTAAGCAAGCAAAAAGAGCTTGAAAAACAATTAGAAATTCTTCTTTTGCCAAAGGATCCTAACGATGGAAAAAATATCATTGTTGAAATAAGAGGAGCAGCAGGTGGAGATGAAGCCAATATATTTGCTGGCGACTTATATGACATGTATGTAAAATATGCAGAAAATCAAGGTTTTAAGGTAGAAACTTTAGATAGTACTCCAGGTTCTAGTGGCGGATATTCGGAAATTTCATTTATGATAAAAGGGGATAGTGTTTATTCGAAACTTAAGTATGAATCGGGAGCACACCGCGTACAAAGGGTTCCTCAAACAGAATCACAAGGAAGAGTGCACACATCAACTGCAACAGTACTTGTAATGCCAGAAGTAGATGATATAGACTTTGAACTTGATATGAATGATGTAAGAGTTGATATAACAAGATCATCAGGATGTGGTGGTCAGGGAGTAAACACAACTGATTCGGCGGTTAGATTAACGCATATTCCAACGGGAATCGTGGTTTATTCTCAAACTGAGAGATCTCAAATTAAGAATAAAGAAATAGCAATAAAAATCCTAAAATCAAGAGTATATGATTTAAAGATGAGAGAACAAGAAAAAGAAATTGGAGCAGAAAGAAGAAGTAAAATAGGAACTGGTGACAGATCCGAAAAGATAAGAACATATAACTATCCTCAAAACAGGGTAACGGATCACCGTATAGGCTATACCACAAACTCATTAGATAGAGTAATGAACGGTAAATTAGATGATATAATAGAAGCCTTAATAACGGAAGATCAAAGAAGAAAATTAGCTGGAGAATAACTCTTCAGTTTTTTCATATGTTATAATGTATTTAAGGATGTGATTTAATGAAATATACTTTTCCAAATTATGATAAAGGACTTATAAACGTAATTTGTTCTATTGAAAAATACTTTAAAGTGCCAAGTAAGCATAATTCTCTTGATTTGTTAGATAATATATTAAATAAAAATAATAGCAAAAACGTGGTATTATTCTTATTTGATGGATTGGGTTACAACATTTTAAAAGATAATAAAGATATATGTCCATTTTTATATGATAATTTAATAACTAATATATCATCTAATTTTCCGTCTACCACCATGTCTGCTAGAACAACAGTAGAATCAGGTCTTACTCCAAAAGAACATGGGCATCTTGGATGGGATATGTATTTTAAATGCTTTGATGAAGTTATATGCTTATCAAAAAACGTTATAAAAGGAACAAATAAGAGTCCTTGTAATTATAATGTAGCTAAAACCCTTCTTAAATATGAACCAGTAACGGACATTATTAATAAAAAAGAAGGATATATATCAGAAACTTTAAGGGTTTATAGTAATCATAAAACGGAGTCTTTAAGAAAGATGAAAAAGAAAATAAAAAAACTTACAAAATCAAAAGAAAGAGCCTATGTATATGCTTACTATAATGAACCAGATCATGCTCTTCATAATAACGGAGTAGGAAGCCTCCAAATGAAAAAATATTTAAAGCACATAAATAAATGGTTTAAGAAAACTTGTAAGTCATTAAAAGACACTACTATAATAGCATTAGCAGATCATGGTCACATAAACGTAGAATATATTAATTTAATGGTTTATCCTTCAATTACTAAAATGTTATCCCATAATATAGCAATAGATGATAGAGCAACTAGTTTTATGGTAAAAAAAGAATATAAGAAGACTTTTCCTTTAGAACTTAAAAAAGTACTAAAAGATGATTTTATAATAATGTCCAAAGAAGAAGTTATAAAACAAGGATTATATGGTCCAGGATATGAAAATAAGTATTATAAGGATGGATTAGGGGACTTTTTTGCTCTTGGAATAAAAAATAAAGCAATTAGATGGAATAATAAGACTAACTTGCATAAATCTGCTCATTCAGGATTAACTTTAGATGAGATGTTAGTGCCTTTAATTGTTGTTAATTCTAATAAAATAAAAAGATGGTGATGATATGGAAAAAGAAATAGAATATTTAAAAAAGTATTATAAAGGTGATATAAAAGATGCTATTAAAAGACTTCAAAATAATGAGCCTGTTCAGTATATAGTAGGGGATGTAGATTTTTATGGATATACACTAGATGTTAATAAAAATGTTTTAATACCTAGAAGAGAGACTGAAGAATTAGTAGAATATGTCATAAAATACGCTAAAAGGCTTAATAAACCCTCTATAATTGATGTTGGAACAGGAACTGGTGCAATTGCAATAGCACTTTCAAAAGAGCTTAATTTGCCTGTATATGCAAGCGATGTATCTTCTTCTGCACTTGAAGTAGCAAGAAAAAACGTAGAAAAAACTGATTCAAAAGTATCATTACTTTTAGGAGATATGCTAAAACCTTATATAGATAAGAATATAAAGGTAGACATATTAGTTAGTAATCCGCCGTATATAAGGGAAGATGAAAAAATAGAAAAAATAGTTAAGGATAACGAGCCAAAAATAGCACTTTATGCGCCGAATAACGGATTGTTTTATTATGAAGAAATATTAAAAGATGCAAAAAAAGTATTAAATGATAAGTTTTTAATAGCATTTGAAATAGGAGAAAAGCAAGGTGATGATGTTAAAGAATTAGCTCATAAATATCTAAAAGATGTAAAAGTAGAAATAAAAAAGGATTTGTCGGATAAAAATAGGTTTGTTTTTGTATATAATTAAAATAAATCACTCACTAGTTAATAGATGGTGGGTGATTTTTAAATGAAAAAAATGATACTTATATTTCTTGCTGGATTAATGATATTTTCTGTTTATAATAAATCAAAAAAGAATGAGGAGGTTAAACTTCCAGATTCTGCAATTAGATTTAGGGTTTTAGCTAACAGTAATTCTCCAAGAGATCAAAAAATAAAAGAAGAAGTAAGAGATAAAATGCAAAAAGAACTTTATACATTATTAGAAAACGCAAAATCTTCTAAACAAGCAAGAAACTTAATAACTGGTAACATGGATAATTTTAATGATATATTAACTAAAGAAATGAAAGATAAAGAGTATTCTTACACAATAGATTATGGTATGCATCCATTTCCAGAAAAAAAATACAAAGGAATTACATATGAAGCGGGAGAATATGAATCTTTATTAGTCACTTTAGGTAGTGGTAAAGGTGATAACTGGTGGTGCGTTTTATTTCCTCCGTTATGTCTTTTAGAAGCTGAAGAAACTACTAATACTAGTGATGTAGAATACAAATCTTTTATAAAAGAAATAATAGAAAAATATTTTTAAACTAATTGAATAATATAATGTAGGAAGGTGATTTATCATCATAAACATTATATTAATAGCTATTAGTTTAAGTATGGATGCATTTTCCTTAGCATTTTCATATGGAATAAAAGGCATTCATTTAAAAAAAATTGTAATTACCGCTATAACTGTAGGATTATTTCATTTTTTTATGCCTCTTTTGGGTAATTATCTTGGTGTTTCTTTGTTTTCATACACTATTTTAAAACCTAAATTTATAATGTTTTTCGTCTTTTTTTTACTTTCCTTAGATATGATTACACATTTTTTTGACGATAAAGAAAAAATAAGAAAATTAGATATATTTGGTACATTATTATTTGCGGCTTCTGTAAGCTTTGATAGTTTATCTGTAGGATTAGGCCTTAGTTATTTAAGTGACAGTATTATTTTATCTTGTTTTACTTTTTGCCTTATAAGTTCTTTTTTTACATTATTAGGTTTTGAATTTGGTAAAAAACTTTCTGAAAAAATAGGAAGATATTCATTTTTATTAGGTGGTGTTATTTTGCTTTTTTATTCTGTATGGATATTGACAAAATAGTAAAATAGTGTTATCATATGTGGCATTCAAACAAAAGGGGGAGTTTTGTATGGAACACATAAATATTAACAAACAACCATATAGTAAGAAAAAGAAAGCTATGACTATAACAGCTTTGGTCGCTGCTGGTGCAATAATAATTGGTGGTACTAAAATAGCTTGTAACAAAAAATTAAAAAAACAAGCCGAAGTAACGACTGACTTACAAACTGAAGCTTATGAAAACAGTGATTTATATTTATCGTCTGATTTTGATATAAATGATGATAATGCTGTTTTGAAAAGGGCTCAAGATATATATGAAATATCAGAAAAAGAATATAACGTTTTAGATATAAAAAATACTATATATTTATACAATGGAAAGTATGATAGAATAACTTATCCTGAGAATGTTAAGACTGATGATGAGAAATTTATGTATATTCAAGATACTTTAACTTTATGTTTGCCAGTTACTTTAAATGATTATATAGAAGATTATTATACTATAATGAGTGGCTTTTTGGATGAGGAAGAAGATAGAAGTCTTACTCGTAATATAACTTCTATGGTTTATGGTTATATGTTTATGCCAGAATATAATGATGCTAAAAAAATGTTAATGGATTTAGCGTTAATTTGTAAAGAGCAAATAAATAACATTATAAATAAAGATATATCAAAGTTAAGTGATACTGCAAATAAATACTATGCTTTATATTTACAAGCAAATAGTTTAGAGCTTTCATCAGAAAATAAGGTTATTTTATTTCAAGAATTTAAAAACAAGTCGTCTTTATTTGCTAGATTTTTAAGTGAGGAAAAGGCAAATGATTTAAATGATGCTTATTCTATAATTGAAATGTCTAAGAAAAAAATGTTTGGTACTCTATCGGAAAATTTAAGAATTTCTGGTGCTATAAAAGAAGGTATAGATAGCGGCACATTTGCTAAAAATGAAATAAAATTGGAAGAGAAATACAAAAAAGAAGATAAAGAAAAAGCAGAAGAAAGAGCTAAAAACTATCCGACAAACAGACAAGAAACTAAAGTTGTAAATAATGGTGGAAATAAAGTTACTAATTCTTCTGGTAATAGTGAGACAAAGTATGTAGATAAAAATAATAATGAGATAAAAACACCAACAACAATTGAAGAAACAAGTGAATTTATTGTACCAGTTAATCCAGATGATATACCTAAAGATTGGACTGAAAATGGTGGAGATGTAATAGAAGAATTTACTTATTATGATTCTGCTAACCAGGGCTATTCAAAAACTTTAAAATAATTGATAAAATTATACACTAGGATGTAAATTCTAGTGTTTTTCTTTGACTAAAATAGTAAAATATAATAAAATTATATTAGAGGATGATTTTATGTTAGAAAATAGTAATGGGCTTTTTTTAAGGGCACAAAAAGAAGGATATGCGATTCCAGCTTATAATGTTAATAATTTAGAATGGGCTAAGATTATATTAGAGACATGTAATTTCGATAAAAGTCCTGTAATCCTTTCTGTATCAGAAAAGTCCGTTCATTATTTTGGTGGATATAAAACGGTTGTTTCAACCATTAAATCCTTAATTGATGATCTAAAAATAAAAATACCTGTTGTACTTCATTTGGATCATGCAAGCTGTTTTTTATCTTGTAAAGAAGCGATCGATTCAGGTTTTACGTCCATTATGATTGATTTGTCAAAAGAAGAATATTCAAAAAATGTTGAAATAACAAGTAGTGTTGTTTGCTATGCTAAAAAACATAATGTAACCGTTGAGGCCGAACTGGGTGTTATAGGGGACTACAATTCAAGAAGTATATCCTCTGATATAGAAAAGTGCAAAGATTTCGTTTTGACAACTCAAATAGATTCATTTGCACCTTCAATAGGAAATGTTCATGGTTTTTATAGTAAAGATAATAAATTAGATTTTGAACTATTAGGTGCCATAAGTAAAGAAGTTAAAATACCTTTAGTTTTGCATGGTGCTTCAAATTTAGATGCTAATAAACTTAAAACCGCTATTTTTTGTGGAGTATGTAAGGTTAATTTTAATACGGATTTAATGTATGCTTGGAGTAAAAGCGTAAGAAATTATCTAAACTTAAACAAAGAAGTATATGACCCAAGGGATATAATATTATCAGGTGCTGATTCTATAAGAAAAGTTATTCATTTAAAAAATGAAATTATTGAATCTAAAAATAAGGGCTAATTAATCACATTTTTGGTAAAGTTTAATAAAATACAATGTAGATTATGGAGGAGTAATATGCACAGAATAATAATTGATGGTAATAATGAATTAAGTGGTAAAGTAAGAATTAGCGGTTCTAAGAATAGTGCTGTTGCGCTTGTTCCGGCCGCAGTTTTATGTGATGAAGAAGTATCGATAGCTAATGTTCCTAATATTTCTGATATAGATGCATTAGAAGAAATGCTTGATTTTTTAGGTGCTAAGGTAACAAAAAAAGATGATATCATGAAAATAGATTCATCTAATATTAAAAATAAACTAATACCTGAAGAAATATCAAAAAAATTAAGAGCCTCATATTATTTTATGGGAGCACTTTTAAGTAAATTTAAAAGGGTTGAAATGCATTTTCCTGGGGGTTGTAAAATAGGCGCTAGACCAATAAATCTTCATTTAAAAGGCTTTGAGTTATTGGGGGCGAAGATAGTTGAAAAAGATAATTTATTTATAATTACTGCGGAAGAATTAAACGGAGCAAAAATAAACTTGGACTTTGCATCCGTTGGGGCTACAATAAACCTTATGTTAGCAGCCGTAAAAGCGCATGGAACAACTATTATATCAAATGCTGCAAAAGAGCCACATATAGTAAATGTTGCAACATTTTTAAATAATATGGGTGCAAAAATAACGGGTGCTGGTACAAGTGAAATTAAGATTATAGGTGTGGAACATTTACATTCATGCTTTCATGAAGTTGTTCCGGATTACATAGAAACCGGTACATATATGATTTTGGCAAGTGCTATTGGACGAAATATAACTATTACAAACATAATTCCTGATCATGTTGAATCTTTAATATCAAAGTTAGACGAAATGGGGGTTCCTATGCAAATAGGTATTGATTTCATAAGAATTAGTGCACCTAAAAAACTATTTCCAGTAAATATTAAAACTCAAGTTTATCCGGGGTTTCCAACTGATTTGCAACAACCTATGGCAACTCTTTTAACAAAGGCTTGTGGTAGGTCATTAATAAATGAAACAATTTGGGAAAATAGATTTTTAAATTTGAATGAATTAAATAAAATGGGAGCAAAAACAAGTATCCTCACTAATTCGAAAGCCGTTATAGAAGGCCCTGTTAAACTTGTTGGAAATAATGTTTTAGCAAGTGATTTAAGAGCGGGAGCCTCTTTAGTTATTGCTGGTTTAATGGCAGAGGGAACAACAGTTATTTCAAATGCTGATTATATATTAAGAGGTTATGAAAATATAATAGAAAAACTAACTAATATTGGTGCTAAAATAAAACTAGAAGAAATAAAATAGTATTGTTGAAATACTATTTTTATTTTGGGGTGATTAATTTTGAAAAGAAGATATAAACTATTATTGGGATTTATAATAACTGGAATTATTTTAATAGGTATTTTCATATCAACTAAGGATAAAAAAATATATTATTTATCACTAGGTGATTCTCTTGCGGCGGGTCAAACTCCATATAACACAATAGATAAGAGTTATGGTGATTATGTAAGTGAATATTTAAAAGATAGAAATTTACTTGAGTTTTATACAAAAAAATTTTCTAAGAGTGGATATCGTAGTATAGATTTACTTAGTGACTTAAAAAATAACAAGGAAATAAATGAATATGGTAAGAAAATAACTTTAAAACATGCTTTAATTAAGGCTGATGTAGTTACTGTTAGTATAGGATCTAATGATTTGTTTTATAAATTAAATATAGGAAATGAATTTGATTTAGATGATTTTGATGATATATATATATATGTAGATCAATCCTTTAAAGATATAAACAAGTTACTTTATGAACTTAGAAAATCTTGCAAAGAACAAATAATGGTTTTGGGATTTTATAATCCTTTTACATCATTTTCATCTAATTTATCTAACATGGTTGAACCAGTTATAATTTATGCTAATAATAAAATGCAGGAATTAACCAAAAAATATAACATGACATATGTCGATGTGCATGATATGTTTTTAGCTAATGAATCTTATCTCCCAAGTAAATTTGAAATTCATCCAACAAAGGAAGGATATAAGGCAATGTCTAAAAGAGTAATTAATCTAATTGATAAAAAAACACTTGCAAAATAATAAAACAATTGTTATAATATAAAAGATTTTATATCTATGACTTTTACAAAGTCATGGCGAAAGGAGTTATAGAATATGCCTAAAAAAGAAAGTATCTATATGACTTCTACAGTTACATGTACTTGTGGAAACACATTTGAAACAAAATCTACTAAGGATAAAATACACGTAGAATCTTGCTATAAATGTCATCCATTCTACACTGGTCAAGCAACTATGCAATCAAAGACTGGTAGAGCTGAGAAGTTTAATCAAAAATATGGTTTAAAAAGTAATGTTAGTGCATCAAAAGCTGAGTAATAAAACTTAATAAACTATTGACAAAAAACATAAAAAAGTGTTATATTAAATAAGCTGATTAATTAAGTCTTACTTTGTAAGGCTTAAAAATATATCAAAAAAGAAACACCAGGTAGTGTGTTAAGAAAGGAGTAGAAAATATGCCTACAATAAACCAAATTCTTCGTCATGGAAGAAAAAAGAAGACTCGTAAGCCAAAAGCACCAGTTCTACTTGTTAGAACTAATACTTTAAAGAAGAAAAACTTATCTTCTTCTTCACCACAAAAACGTGGGGTTTGTACTCGTGTTGGAACTATGACACCAAAGAAACCAAACTCAGCATTACGTAAGTATGCTCGTGTACGTTTAAGTAATGGTTTTGAAGTAACTGCTTATATTCCAGGACAAGGACACAATTTACAAGAACATAGTGTTGTGTTAATTCGTGGTGGCCGTGTAAAGGACTTAATCGGTGTACGTTATCACATCATAAGGGGTACTTTAGATACTCAAGGTGTTGCAGATAGAAAACAAGCAAGATCTAAGTATGGCGCTAAAAGACCTAAAAAATAAAATCAGAAATCAATTATAATAATAAAGGAGGATAATATATGCGTAAAAGACGTGCTGTTAAAAGAGACGTATTACCAGATCCAGTCTATAATTCAAAGGTAATTACTAAGTTAATTAATCAAATTATGTTAGATGGTAAACGTGGCAAAGCAGAAAAAATCGTTTATGATGCATTTGATATGATTCATGAAAGAACCGGAGAAAATGCAAATGATGTATTTAAAAAAGCTATGGAAAACGTTACTCCAGCATTAGAAGTTAAAGCTCGTCGTGTTGGTGGTGCAAACTATCAAGTACCAGTTGAAGTTAAGCCAGATAGAGCACAAGCTTTAGCACTTCGTTGGATTGTTAATGCAACTAGATCTCGTGGTGGTAAGACCATGGCTGATAAATTAGCTAATGAACTAATAGATGCTTCAAATGGAACTGGAGCAGCAGTTAAGAAAAAAGATGATACTCACAGAATGGCAGAAGCTAATAAAGCATTTGCACATTATCGTTGGTAGGAAAGGATTAGTATATGGCTCGTGAATATTCATTACAAAACACTCGTAACATTGGTATAATGGCACACGTTGATGCCGGAAAAACCACTTGTACAGAGCGTGTTTTATTCCATACCCATAAGATTCACAAAATTGGTGAAACTCACGATGGTGAATCACAAATGGACTGGATGGAACAAGAAAAAGAACGTGGTATTACCATTACTTCCGCTGCTACTACTGCATTCTGGAAGGGTAATCGTTTAAATATCATCGACACTCCAGGTCACGTAGATTTCACAATCGAAGTTACAAGATCACTTAGAGTACTAGATGGTGCCGTTACAGTACTTGATTCACAAAATGGTGTTGAACCTCAAACTGAAAACGTTTGGCGTCAAGCAACTGAAATGGGTGTTCCAAGACTTGTTTTCTCAAACAAGATGGACAAAATGGGTGCAGACTTTGCGGCTAGTGTTGAATCTATTAAGACAAGATTAGGTGTTAAAGCAACTGCCATTCAATGGCCAATTGGTGCCGAATCAGAATTTGATGGCATAATTGACTTAGTTACAATGAAGGCTTACCATTATGATGGTAAACCAGAGGAAAATCCTACTGAAATCGAAATTCCAGCTGATTTAAAAGACATAGCAGAGGAAAAGAGAATTGCTATGATTGAAGATGCTGCTGAATTTGATGAAGAATTGATGGAGAAATACTTAGAGGGTGCTGAAATTTCTGTTGACTTAATTAAAAGAGCAATCAGAAAGGGTGTTCTTGCAGTTAAGATGTTCCCAGTAATGTGCGGTACTGCACTTGGAAATATCGGTGTTAAGTTAATGCTTGATGCAGTTATAGATTATTTACCTGCACCAACGGATATTCCTTCAATTAAGGGTCATGATGAAAATGATCATGAAGTGCTAAGACATGCATCAGATAGTGAACCATTTTCAGCTTTAGCATTCAAGATTATGACAGACCCATTTGTAGGAAGATTATCATTCTTCCGTGTATATTCAGGTACACTAAAGAGTGGTTCATACGTTCTTAATGCTAATAAAAATGTTAAGGAAAGAATAGGACGTATCTTACAAATGCATGCTAATAACCGTACTGAAATATCAGAAGTATATGCAGGTGATATAGCAGCGGCTGTGGGACTTAAAAATACAACAACTGGTGATACTTTATGTGATGAAAAACACCCAGTAATATTAGAAAAAATGGTTATTCCTGAACCTGTTATTTCAATTGCTATTGAACCAAAGAGTAAGGGAGACCAGGAAAAAATGTCCACTGCTCTTCAAAAGCTAGCAGAAGAAGACCCAACGTTTAGGGCAGAAACTGATCAAGAATCTGGACAAACTGTTATATCTGGTATGGGTGAACTTCATCTAGATGTACTAGTAGACAGAATGAGAAGAGAATTTGGTGTTGAAGCAAATGTTGGTAAACCACAGGTTGCTTATCGTGAAACTTTAACTCAAGCTGGTGATTGTGAGGGTAAATATATTAAACAATCAGGTGGTCGTGGACAATATGGTCACGTTTGGGTTAAATTTGAACCAAATAAGGATAAGGGATATGAATTCGTTGATGCTATTGTTGGTGGTGTTGTTCCTCGTGAATACATACCAGTAGTAGATAAAGGGTTACAAGAAGCTATGAAAACTGGTGTTTTAGCTGGATATCCTATGATAGATGTTAAAGCAACATTATTTGATGGCTCTTACCACGATGTTGACTCTAACGAAATGGCATTCAAGGTTGCTGCTTCATTAGCACTTAAAGAAGCTAAGAAAAATTGCAACCCGGTTTTACTTGAACCAATAATGAAAGTTGATATAACTGTACCTGATGAATACATGGGTAATGTTATGGGTGATATAACATCTCGTCGAGGACGTCCAATGGGTCAAGAATCTGTTGGTAATGCACTTAAAATTAGTGCGTACGTTCCATTATCAGAAATGTTTGGTTATGCAACAAGTTTAAGATCGAATACCCAAGGACGTGGTACGTTCATTATGTTCTTCGATCACTATGAAGAAGTACCAAAGAGTATTTCAGAAGACATCATTAAGAAAAATGGTGCACAATAATAAATAATACTAAGGAAAAATACTTGATATTTTTCCTTAGATTAGATAAAATAAATATGTAATTTATATATAGGGAGGAAAATAAAATGGCAAAAGAAAAATTTGATCGTTCTAAACCACACGTTAATATTGGTACTATTGGACACGTTGACCATGGTAAAACAACATTGACTGCAGCGATCACAAAAAGATTATCTGAAAAGGGACAAGCAAAATTCGAAGACTATGCTGATATCGATAAAGCCCCTGAAGAAAGAGAACGTGGTATAACTATTAATACTGCACACGTTGAGTATGAAACTGACAAACGTCACTATGCTCACGTAGACTGCCCAGGACACGCTGACTATGTTAAAAACATGATCACTGGTGCTGCACAAATGGACGGAGCAATCCTAGTTCTAGCTGCAACAGATGGTCCTATGGCACAAACTAAAGAACACATCTTACTTGCTCGTCAAGTTGGTGTTCCAAGAATCGTTGTATTCATGAATAAATGTGATATGGTTGATGAACCAGAAATGCTAGATTTAGTAGAAATGGATGTTCGTGAACTATTATCTAAATATGGATATGATGGAGAAAATACCCCAGTAATTCGTGGTTCTGCACTTAAAGCTCTAGAAGGCGATCCTAAGTGGGAAGCTAAGATTGATGAATTAATGGATGCTGTTGATGAATGGATTCCAACTCCAGAGAGAGATAATACTAAACCATTCTTAATGTCAATAGAGGATGTATTTACTATTACTGGTCGTGGTACTGTTGTTACAGGACGTGTTGAACGTGGTGAATTAAAATTAAACGACGAAGTTGAAATCGTAGGTTTAAAACCAACTCAAAAGACAGTTGTTACAGGTATTGAAATGTTCCGTAAACAACTTGACTTTGCAGAAGCAGGAGATAATGCTGGTGTATTATTACGTGGTATTTCACGTGAACAAGTACAACGTGGTCAAGTTCTTGCTAAACCAGGAACAGTTACTCCACATACTAAATTTGAAGCTCAAGTTTACGTATTAAGTAAAGAAGAAGGCGGACGTCATACTCCATTCTTCTCAAACTACAGACCTCAATTCTACTTCAGAACTACTGATGTAACAGGTGTTGTTACATTACCAGAAGGAACTGAAATGGTTATGCCTGGAGATAATGTTAATATGTCAGTTGAATTAATTGCTCCAATCGCAATTGAAAACGGTACTAAGTTTTCTATCCGTGAAGGTGGACGTACTGTTGGTGCTGGTACAGTTACTAAAATTGATGCTTAATTAAGGCTAAACAAAAAGACATTTAAATAAATGTCTTTTTTTAATGTAATTAATAATGTTTTAAATAAAGAGTTTATAAATTATTGTACCAAAAAACTACACCTTTTGGTGTAGTTAAAGTTAAAACAGAAAAAATTTGCTTTAAATTGGCGTATTAAGCCAGTTTAGTATAGGATTTAATTTGCTACCGGTATAATAACTCTTTTTATTTATTACTAAATCAAATTCTCCAACATATTCCACGATACTGTTTGATAACTCTTTATTTAAAGTACTAAGATAACTATTATTGTTAAAATCACCAGTTAAACTACCTAGATCAACTATATCATAACCATTTCTTGCAAACTCACTAGCTAGTTGCCATTTTAACAAATATTCAGGATAAATATTTTTAAAATTTTCATTAACACCACTTGCTAAGAAAGTTATTTTTTTTCCATATTTTATAACGGCAACACTAGAAATAACAAGACCACTTGGATACTTTTGAAATAAACTACTTGCTTCTAACATGTTTTTTTTATACTTTGAAAGAAGTTCATCAGATTTTAACTTTTCGTTTATTACAAATTCTTTATTTGGATTATTAAAATCTTGTATTTGCATATTAAGTTCATTATTTCTTTGTTCTTCTTTTTCATATAAGTTTTTACTAGAATTAACATATGATACTGGTTCTAATTTTGTAAAATAAACCTCGAATCCATTATTTTGACTAAAAAATTGATAATAATCCAAATAATACTCTAATGGAGGAGTTGATTTATTTATAAGATTATATAATAAACTGATATCATTTAAACCGCCTTTATAAACTCTATTTCCCATCTTAGAAGCCTCTGTAATTTTGCTTCTTGCTTCTTTAGAAATTGAGTTATATAAAAGAGTTATATTATTATTTAATTTCATAATAGCATTCCATCTAGGCTTTAAAGCTTCCATTCCATTATTATATCCCATATGAATATATCCTAGAGATTGTAACTTATTTACAAAACTAGTATTATCAATGGTATTTTGCTTTACTTCTCCATTTATATTATGTTCTTTAAGTGTAATTAATGGATCAACTTTTAAATATGTAAAATTCCTATTTGCTAGAAATTCCTTTAGTTTTTCAGTAAATTCTTTTACTAAATCATCATTATTCCAATCGATTAAAAAGCCTCTAGGAGCATATCCCATTTTTCTTTTGCTACTTTTTTCATTCTTTACTATCATTAAAGTTGCAGCTTTAATTTCTCCGATATCATCTGCTAATCCTAGATAATAAGAATTATAACCATGTTTGGTCATAAATTTTCCATAATTACTGGATTGATAAAAGTTATAGTAAGGGTGATTAATTGCAAAATTATCAAATCGTATTTCATCGAGTAATATAATTTGCATAATAATCCCTCCTCCTTATTCTTATACTTTATTATACCTCACATGTTATGTTAAAGTCAATTTACATAACGCGATAAATTATTCAAAATTATGATATAATGTAAGTATAAATAGGAGGATTTTAAATATGAAGATAAAAAACATAAAAGCACGAGAAATACTTGATTCTAGAGGGAATCCTACTGTTGAGGTGGACGTTATATTAGATAATGATATAATGGCTAGAGCATGCGTACCATCTGGAGCTTCAACAGGTAAACTTGAAGCACTTGAAATGCGTGACAACGATCAAACAAGATTTAATGGTAAAGGAGTATTAAACGCTGTTAAAAACGTTAACGAAAAAATAAAACCAGTAGTAGTAGGTATGGATGTTAAAGATCAATATAGTATAGATAATGCTATGTTAGAATTAGATGGTACTAAATCAAAAAGCAATTTAGGAGCTAATGCTATACTTGGAGTTTCTATGGCTTGTTTAAAGGCTGCTGCAAAAGAAAGTAATATGCCTTTATATAGATATGTTGGGGAAGGTAAAACTATGCCTATTCCAATGATGAATATATTAAATGGTGGTGCTCATGCTGATAATAAGTTGGACTTTCAAGAATTTATGATAATACCACAAAGGGATTCTGTTCATGAGAGAATTCGTGTTGGATCAGAAGTGTTTCATGCCTTAAAGAAGGTGTTAATAGAAAATAAACTATCAACTGGAGTTGGTGATGAAGGTGGTTTTGCTCCTGATTTGGACTCAAATACAGAAGGGTTTGAACTTATTATGAAAGCTATTAAAAAAGCTGGTTACACTCCTGGAAAAGATGTAAAGCTTGCAATAGACGTTGCGGCATCAGAACTTTATAGTAATGGTAAGTATAACTTAGTTGGAGAAGGAAGAAGTCTTTCTACTGATGAATTAATAGATTTTTATGAAGAACTAATAAGTAAGTATCCTATTATTTCTATAGAAGATCCAGTAGATGAAAGCGATTTTGAAGGTTTTGCTAAAATTACAAGAAAATTAGGAGATAAAATTCAATTAGTCGGCGATGATCTTTTTGTTACAAATAAAGAATGTCTACAAAAGGGAATTGATATGAAAGCAGGCAACGCAATTCTTTTAAAGGTAAATCAAATTGGAACTATAACGGAGACTTTAGAAACAATTAAATTAGCTAAAGAAAATGGGTATAAGACAATAATTTCCCACAGAAGTGGAGAAACCGAAGACACAATAATCGCAGATTTATCTGTGGGCCTTGATTTAGGACAAATAAAAACAGGTTCTATGTCTAGAACGGATAGAATATGTAAATATAACCAGTTAATGAGAATTGAAGAGGAACTAGAAAACTAGGTATTTTTACAATATTTTACATATGTATAATTTAATATTTTTGCATAATTGACTTATGTGTCTATAATATGATACTATTTGCTTGTATATACGCAGTTCCTTAGGAGGAAATATTATGGACGAAGAAAGAATTATTAATATAATAAATCAAAGAGTAGAAATTGAAAATGGTAAAAAAACCATTTCTTTTGAAAAACTTGATGATATTTTTTCAAAAAAATTATCTGATGAGGAAATTAATAATTTATATAGTTTATTAGAAAAAGAACATATAGAAATAATAACAGGAGTAGATGAAAGCTCTGAATTTTCCGCATTGGAAGATAATTCTATTCAAATTACTGATAGTACTAAGGAGTATTTAAATGAAATAGGTAAAATAAAATTACTTAGTCCAGAAGAGGAATTTGTACTTTTTAAGAAAGCAGAAAAAGGCGACGAAAAAGCTAAAAAAAAGCTTATTGAATCGAATTTAAGACTCGTTGTTTCAATAGCTAAAAAATATGCTAGGGGGAATTTGTCTTTTCTAGATTTAATTCAAGAGGGGAATATAGGTCTTATGAAGGCAGTAGAAAAGTTTGATGTATCGAAGGGATATAAATTTTCAACATATGCAACATGGTGGATAAGACAAACGATTACTCGTTCGATTGCAGATAAAACTAAAATAATAAGATTGCCAGTACATTATTCAGAGTTAATAAATAAATATAAAAGGTATAATAAACTTTTCGAACAAAAATATAATAAAGAGCCTTCTAAAGCGGAAATAGCTAGTTATTTAAATATTACGGTAGATCAAGTAGAAGATATAATTAAACATACGATGGATGTAATATCCCTTGATAAAAAGCTAGGGGATGATGAAAGTTGTACTATAAGTGAACTTATACCAGATGAGAATGCTTTTATTGAGGGAAATGTTGAAGATAAAATGTTATCCAAAAATTTTGAAGATTTACTTAAAGAAGTTGTTTATAAAAAAGAAAATGATAGACGTGATGAAGTAATAATAAGTTTAGAATTAAGGAATAAAAGTGACTTAGAAACTTTATTTGGTATTAGGGGATTAATAACGAATGTTTATGGATATAATTATCCTAAAAAGATAAAAGAAAGATATCCATATATAAATTTTGAAAATGGCCCGGAAAAATATGTTGTTTTTGATGAAGTAAAAAAAGAAGAATATGAACTTAAAAATTTAGAGGATCTTTTATCATATGATGATTTGGTTATTAGTGTATATGGTTATAATGATTTATCAGAGTCGTTTAAAGCAAATTATCCTAATGTAATATTTAAACAATCAGATGTGAAAAAAGTTTATGTAGATCATAAAAGAAAATTAGAAATCATTTTAGTTTCAAGAATAAATGAAGAAAAAACTTTGCAAGAATTGGGAAATATTTTTGGTATAACAAGAGAAAGAATAAGACAAATATATGGGAGAATGTTAAAACAATTAGAAGAAAAAATTAAGCGTGGAAAAACCATGATTGAAAAAGATGTGTATAAAAAAGAAAAATTAAGAAAAGAAATTACTGAATGTTTGGAAGAAACTGAGAAAATAGTAAATAAATATGGAGTTAGACTAACGTTAAAAGAAATAACTGCTTCTAAAATACTCGAAAGTAGATATTTTGACTTGAAAAACAGGATTGGATCAATATATGGAAAAATTTCAAGAATAAGACATAGTTGTGAAATGAAATTAAGTAAGAAAAAAGATGTTACAAAAGAAGAATTACTTACCATATTTAACAATATAAAAGAAGAGTCAAAAGATGATAAAGATTATTTTTATAAAATAGAAAAACGAATAAGTAAGTTAAAAGAAAGTAGGACTGATTCCGGAGAATTAAAAGAACTATTTGCTTTAGAAAGCTCCTATAGAAAGAAAATATCATCCATAGATCAAAAAGTATTGGATTTATTGATTAGTAGTATTAGTTTACTACCTGATAAATATATAATTAATATAGATGATTTGGATAAATATGTTTACGTTCCTATTTATTTTATAATGGGTGAAAAGGAAAGGGAAATAATGCCTTATAGTAAAATTTTAAATTCTTTAGATGATGAAGAAATAATTAGATTAGAAGATTTAAGAAAAAAAATATCTCATATGTATAATAAGCAAAGTTATGAAGATATAGAAAAAGTTATTAAAGAGCAGCCCTTAATAAAAGAAGATGAACAGATAATGAGAATAATAAAAAAAATAAAAGATACTGGTTTTTCTATAAGTGAGTTTACTAAGTTAAAGGCATATATTAATATTGATGATGGTCAAAAATATGGTGAAACTATTAGTAAAAATAGATAATTCTTAGTTGAAATACATATTATAATATGTTAAAATAAGTAGTAGCTAGGAGGAATCGTTATGCTTACATTTTTAATGGTTGTGTCTGTTTTACTTATTATTATAGTGCTTCTACAAAGTGAAAAGGCAGAATCTGGAAATATAATAACTGGTGGGAATGCTGATTTATTTATGAACAGAAAAGAACGTGGTGGAGAATTACTTATTACACGTTTAACGTATGTTTTAGGGATTATATTTTTCCTATTGTGTATAATAATAGACATGTAATTTAAAAAAGGCTTTATTAAAGGCCTTTTTTTGTTTTATAATATATATAGAAAGATAGGTGAAACTTATGAAAGACAGAATACTAAATATTTTAGAAGAGGAAGATAGAGCATATACTGCTATCGAACTTAAAGATATATTAGGTTTAAATACTACTGAGGAAGTAGAAGAAATGTTAAAGGTACTAAATGAACTAGAAAGTAACCTAACAATATATCATACAAATAAGGATAAATATATGGCATTTAAATATAGTCACTTAAAAAAGGGGAAGATTTCTATTTCGGATAAAGGTTTTGGTTTTGTATTAATGGAAGATGAAGATGATATTCACGTTGATGCCAAACATTTAAATGGTGCGATAGACGGTGATGTGGTAATTGTAGAAATTACTAATAAAAATACTGGTTCTAAAAAAGAGGGGCGAGTACTTAGAATAGCATCTAGAAATTATGGCCCAATAGTAGGTGAATTTAAGTTTATAAATGATATTCCGACAATTATCCCAAATGATAAGAAGTTTAAACAAAAAATAGTTTTAACTAAGGAAAGTACAAAAGACTGTGTAGAAGGTCATATCGTTGTTGCAAACGTTGTTAAAGAACTTGATAGAAATACTGTTTTAGCAGAAATAACAACCATTATAGGCCATAAAAATGACGTTGGTGTTGATGTTGAGGCAATCGTTTATAAACATATGTTTTCTCCTAAATTTCCTGATGAAGTTTTAGAAGAATTAAAAGATATACCAGATTCTGTAAGTGATGATGATAAAAAGGGAAGACGAAATTTAACAGACATTACAATATTTACAATAGATGGTGATGATACAAAGGATATAGATGATGCTATTTCGGTAAAAAAACTTTCAAATGGAAATTACGAGTTAGGGGTTCATATAGCAGATGTATCATATTATGTTAAACCAGGTACTCATCTATATGATGAAGCTTATGAAAGAGGAACTAGCGTTTATTTAGTAGATAGGGTAATACCTATGCTTCCTCATAAATTATCTAATGGTATATGTTCACTTAATCCCGGAGTAGAACGTTTAGCACAAAGTTGCGTAATGGAAATAGATAGTAAGGGAAATGTTGTTTCTCATGACATATTTGAAAGTGTTATTAAATCAAGAATTCAAATGACGTATAAAAAAGTTAATAAATGGTTAGATGAAGGTATTGTAGAAGATGGATATGCTCCTTTTACAAGTGATTTAACATTAATGAAAGAATTAGCAGACATTATAAGACATAATAGAGAAGCTCGTGGTGCGATTGATTTTGATACTGATGAGGCTAAAATAATTTCAGATGATACTGGAAAACCAATAGATGTAGTTTTAAGAGAACGTGCAACTGGTGAAAAAATGATAGAAGACTTTATGATAGCTGCTAATGAAACGGTTGCATCACATATATTCTATATGGATTTACCATTCATATACCGTGTTCACGGAACTCCAAAAGAAGAAAAAGTAAATGATTTTTTGGATTTCGTAAGTTCCTTAGGCTATAAAATAACAGGTAAGGTAAATGTTAAGTATCCATCTTCAATAGAAAGTGTATTAAGTCAATTAAAAGATAAAAAAGAATACAAAATATTAGCATCACTTATGCTTCGCGCAATGCAAAAGGCCGTATATCAAACAGACAATATAGGTCATTTTGGACTTGCTAGTAAAATATATACCCACTTTACTTCACCAATTAGAAGATTCCCAGATACAACCGTGCATCGTCTTTTAAGAACATATTTATATAATAATGATGAATCTAAGAAAACGACTGATTACTTTAGAGAGTATTTACCACAACTTGCAGAACATTCATCATTAAAAGAAAGAGATGCAATAGAATGTGAAAGAGAAGTTGAAGATATGAAGATGGCTGAGTACATGATGGATCATATTGGAGAAGAATTTACTGGTATGATAAGTGGTGTTACTTCATTTGGTATGTTTGTTGAACTACCTAATATGATAGAGGGTTTAGTTCATATAACTGATATTAAAGGTGATTATTATAATTATGATGAAAGAACAATGTCTTTAGTAGGTCAGAAAACAAAAAGAAGGTATAGAATTGGTGATACAGTAACAGTAATTTGCAAAAGTGCATCAAAAGAGGAATCTTTTATAGATTTTGAAATAAAAAATGAAGAGGTAAGAAATGAACAAAAAGAAGAGAAAGTTAAAAACGTGGGTTAAAATATTTTTATTTATAATATTGTTTGTTTTAATAGCATTAACATTATTTTACTTCTACGAGGCATCTAAAGTTGTAGTACAACCAAAAGATGCAAATAGTGATAAACCAAAAACAACAAGAAGTACATCGAAGCCATCTAATAAATTATCAATGGTTATGGTAGGTGATTGTTTAATTCACAGATTCGTTTATACTGATGCTTTAAGAAGTGATGGAACATACTCTTTTGATGATATGTTTACGGAAGTTGCTCCATTAATTAAAGGATATGATTTAGCATTTTATAACCAAGAGAGTATAATTGGTGGTAAATCATTAGGACTTTCAGCTTATCCTAGATTTAATTCTCCTGAAGAAATAGGGGATACAATGGTTAATTTGGGTTTTAATTTGGTGAGTCTAGCTAATAATCATACTATGGATAAGGGAGAAAAGGGTGTAATAAATTCGGTAAATTATTGGAAAACTAAACCAGGAGTTTATTATACAGGCCAAGCTCTATCCAATGAAGATAGAGAAAATAATATTAAAATAGAAGAAAAAAACGGTATAAAGTATGCTTTTTTAGCTTATACAACCGTTACGAATGGACTTTTACCTCCTAGTGGAAAAGAATATTTAACTAACATTTACTCTAAAGAAAAAGCAAGAAGGGATATTGATAGAGTAAAGAATAAAGTTGATTTGATTATTGTTTCTATGCACTGGGGTGAAGAGTATACAACAAATCCTAATAGTAATCAAAAGCAAGTTGCAAAAGAATTATCCGAAATGGGTGTTAATCTTATAATAGGAAATCATGCTCATAGCATTCAACCAGTAGAAATGATTAATGATACATTAGTATTTTATGCATTAGGTAACTTTATTTCAGCTCAAGATACACCTGATAAACAAACAGGTGCACTTGTTACGTTAACCATAAATAAGGATCAAAATGGAAAAATAACTTTTAAAGATGTGAAAGCAAACCTCTTATATACTTACTTTAAAGCTAGTCATAATTTTAAAGTATATCCTTATGCGAAATTAAATAATGGTCTTTTAAATAATTATGAAACATACTATAATAAATACAAAGCTGTTTTAACTAGGTATGGAAATATAGTAGAGGTGGAATAATGATAGAAATTAAAAATAAAAAAGCTTATTTTGATTTTTTTATAGAAGATACATATGAGTGTGGAATAGTTTTAACTGGTACAGAGATAAAATCTATTAGAAAAGGTAGTTGTAATTTAAAAGATAGCTATGCCAGAGTTAAAAATGGTGAAGTTTTCTTAACTAATATGTTTATTTCAACATATGAAGAGGGTAATCGTTTTAACCATGATGAAAGAAGAGAAAGAAAGCTTCTCCTTCATAAAAAAGAAATATATAAAATAAGGGATAAAGTAGAAAAAGAAGGATATTCACTGGTTCCTGTTAAACTATATTTAAAAGATGGTAGAGCTAAAATATTACTTGGTATAGCAAAAGGTAAAAAACTTTATGATAAAAGACAAAGTCTAAAAGAAAAGGACATTAAAAGAGAAATAGAAAAAAGTATAAAATATTAAAAAATTCCAAATTACTTGGAATTTTTATTTGCTTGTAACTATTATCGATGTTGCAATTCCCCTAGTTCTGTGTCTTAATGCTCCATCAACCGGGTCATTTATATAACAATAAGCTTTCTCACAAGAACTTATATATTTTAATGATTCTTTATTAGGTAGTACCATTACAGTTGAAGTTCCACCATCTAAATTAGCAGCATTTATAGCACCATAATTATACATGATATTGGTTAGATCAACCATATCAGCTCCTTTTGTTCTTGATGAATTACTATTTACAACTAGTAAAAGAATGATTCCATCACTTCTTTGACCTATTGCAGTTCTAGCAGCATATCCCCATCCGCCGTTACCTTTTATAAATGATTTTTTTCCGTTAATAATTAAAAATGGCCCCCATGATACTCCATCTCTAACTCCCATATTTAAAGCTTTTCTTGCTGTTGCACCTTTTATTAATACTAATTTATTATCATTTGTCATACCAATTAAACCACCAGATTGTGTATATGAACTATAGTTGTTATCTGTTATTATTTTACTATTAGATATAGTAACTCCAGTTGGCATTCCTCCTGTGCTATTATTTCCAGGATCATAAAAACCACCACCATTAACCGCAAGTAATGCTTTATTATCCTCGGCCATTTTAGTAACATATTGTCCTTGCCTTCCTAAGTTCTTAGTAACAGCAACTTTAACTAATGCTGGATCATATATAGCTGCTAAGTAAGCTTTTTGTCCATTAACTTCTAGTTCTATTATTTTATATTTATCATCTTTATCTCTTTTAAGTATTTTCTCTTCATATTCATTATCATATTTTTCTGTTTTCATATCTATTAAATCAGTATCAGTTTCCTCGTTTACTTCTACTATATAATTACTATTTATTACCTTATCAATTTCTTTATCATTATAAAACCATTTACAAAGATATTGATGATTCATTGTTGACATAGCAGTTGAAATAAGCCATGTTCTAAAGTTATCATAAGGTCCATATAATAAGAATAAAAACGAAGAACAACCTAATATATAAATTGTTGCTACCACTTTTGTTACTACACTAATTATTTTTTGCTTTTTACTTTTATTTGTTTTATTTTTCTTTACTAAAAAGAAACCAATTAATAGTAAATATATAAATAAAGATAATAATATGTAAACAACATAATTTATTGGTACTATTATAAGTTTTTTTGAATGAGTTGAAATAATTGTTAAAACAACCAAAAATGGTATCATAATAATTGGTATTATTCTAAAAAATACTTTCTTTTTATCTTTCTTTTTGAATTTAATTTCATCTAAATTTAATACTTCTGTTTTATCACTATAATTCATATAATTCACCTAGAATAATTATACATAAAATGATATAATTTGACAATTAAAAAACAATAATTTATGATATAATACATATGTTGTTATATAAATGGGGCTGTTATTGGTTTCGACGGTAAGTATGAGGCTATGGTTGCAAGTGGAAGGTACTCCTTACGTACAAACAAAAAATAAATAACAACAATAATAATTATGCTTTCGCAGCTTGCGCTGCCTAGTCTCTAATAGAGAAAGCGCTTCTTTTAAAGTTTTACTCACGGACTTTTTAAGAGGCTCATTTTAGTGAGTTATATTATCTTGTTTGTTTAGGATAAGATAAAGAATTTTACTAAACTCGTTATTTGATGGGTATGTTAGTTACCTTTATCATTTAATTAAATTTAATTACTAACTAAACTTGTAGATGCCATAGAGTATTATTTATCGGACACGAGTTCAAATCTCGTCAGCTCCACCATAGGGAAATCCGCTCGAACTTATTTATTAGTTTCGAGAATAAATAGACAATCAATTCTAAATTAGGATTGATTTTTTTCTTGTTTAGAAAAAAGTCTTTCAAAGAAAGGATTGATTAAAATGGTGAATGTTATCAAGCAAGAAGTTAGAATGGAAGAATCATTAAGAAAGAGATTAGAATTTATTTGTGAGTTTTGTAGGGTTAAACCAACTATTATTAATGATAATTTAAGAACAATAGATAAAACTAATCTTACCTATTTAGAACCACATAGAATTATAATTAATGATATAACCTTTCTAGCTTTTAATTATTCTAATGAGATATTTATTGAAAATTTAAATAATAAGATTAAATTATCTGAATTAGAAAATTATTTAAAAACTATCTAAATACTACTATTCCCTAATCAGGGAATTGACAAAATGAAATTTTGAGTATATTATATAAAACCAATAAATGACAAGCAGTATCCGTCTTTTATTAAAAAGGAGGTACACTATGGTCAAAAGCACAATTAATAAAAAATATAATATGGAATTAAATGGAGTCAAAGGTATTAGTTTGAACTAGTATTTTTGACTCCATTTTTTGTAGGAAAAGGAGTTGAAGATTTATGAATGAAGAAAAGAAAATAGCAGGGCTTTATATTAGAGTTAGTACCGAAGATCAAGCTCGTGAAAGATTTAGTTTACCAGAACAAGAAAAACGATTAAGGGCTATGTGTGAATATAAAGGTTATGAAATATATAAAGTCTATAAAGATGCTGGTATAAGTGCTAAAACTGGTAATAAAAGACCTGCATTTGAAGAATTATTACAAGATATTAAAGATAAGAAATGTAATACTATTGTTGTATTAAAGCTAGATAGACTTACAAGAAGTGTTTATGACTGGGAAAATATTATTAAGTTTTTAGAAGAAAATAATGCTTATTTAGATTGTGCTAATGATGATATTAATACTACTAATGCAAATGGAAAAAAGATTTCAAGAATACTAATGAGTGTATCTCAACAAGAAATAGAAAGAACAAGCGAAAGAACAAAAGTTGGATTATCTGGAGCAATTAAAGCAGGACATATTCCAGCAAGAGCACCACTAGGTTATAAACATGTAGATAGATTATTAGTACCAGATCCACTAACTAAAGATATTATTATAAGAATATTTAATTTATATTTTGAAGGTTGTACTTATGTTAAAATAGCAAAAATTTATAATGAAGAAAAAGTATTAGGTAAAACTAATTGGAGAGATACAACTATTTTAAAAATAATATCTAATGAGATTTATAAAGGAGATTACATATCACGCTTTTGAAGATTGTTGGCCTGATTTAGATAGAGATGATAAAGCAGATATAGTAATGAGATACATTGATGATATAGAACTAGAAGAAGTAAATAATATGTATGTTGTTAAGAAAGTTAATTTTAGAAGTACTTTCTATGAAGATTTTAAAATGTTATTTAACAAAGGTTATATTGATTATGAACGATAATCTAAAAAAATATGTTATAATTATACATGAGAAAAAACTTTTCATTAGGAGGTATGAATGGACTTAGAAATTTTAAAAAATGAATATGATAAAATGCAGCAAATTTATGGAGATAAGACATTAAAATCAATTAACTTTGGTGGATGCGATACAAATCCAGATATATGTTTTGTTTTTATGAATCCTACATCAAAAAATGTTGCTTCTGATCCACTTTGGGATGGTATTAGGGCACCATGGATTGGAACTAAAAATATTTGGGATTTATTTGTTGCAACCAACTTATTTGATATTGATATATATAATGAAATTAAAAGTAAAAAAGCGAATGAGTGGGACAAAGAATTTGCAGAAAAAGTATATAACGAAGTTAAAAAAAATAAAATATTTATTACTAATTTAGGTAAATGCACGCAAATTGATGCTAGACCTATTCAAAATTCAGTATATGAAAAATATCTAAGCTTATTAGAAAAAGAGATAGAAATAGTAAATCCTAAAGTTATTATTTTATTTGGAAACCAGGTTAGTACAGTTTTTCTTAAAGAAAAAATATCAGTTTCACAATGTAGAAAAAAAGAATTTATAAAAATTATTAATGGTAAAGAGTATAAATGTTATTCAATTTTTTATCCTGTTGGTAATGGAAGATTTAATATTGATAAATCTATAGAAGATATATTATGGGTAAAAGAGAAAATTTTAAAGAAGGAGGTAGTAAAATGTTAGTAGTATTTGAAGGATTAGATAATTGCGGTAAAACAACAATAGTTGAAAAACTTAAAAATTATTACGATCAACAGGGAGTTCCAGCAGAATTTACTAGAGAATTCGAAACTGATGTTGGAAAATTAATAAAGAAAATGTCTCAAGAAAGTCAACTGGATTCAATACTAAAATCTTATTTATTTGCAGCAGATAGACAGATAAGAACTAGAATGTATACTGATGAAGATTATCAAAATAAAATGATTTTATTTGATAGATATTATCATTCTGCTGTTGCTTATAGAATGGCAGAAGGAATAAATAAAGAATGGGTTATGACACTTAACTCGGTGTTTAAAAAACCAGATATAGGGTTTTATATTGACATAACACCAGAAGAGTCAGTTAAAAGAAATACTGATACAAAATTTAATATAATAGCATCAGCCGAACACCTTTCTAAAGTTAGAAATGCTTATCTGTCATTTATAGCAGAAGAAAATTTAATATATATAGATGGTATGCGTGATTTAGAAAGTATATATAATGATGTATTGAATTATATCGAAACATATAGAAGAGAGAAAAGCAATAAAAGGTTATAGGAGGAGTATAAAATGATAGATTTAAAGAAAGCACAAAGTGATATTTATAAAAACAAAGTTGATAAAGGATTTAATGTAACAGATATTAATAAAGAATTTTGCTTAACATATGGTGAATTGAGTGAAGCATATGAAGCTTGGAGAAAGAAAAAAGATGATTTGGGAGAAGAATTAGCTGATGTTGCTATATATTTATTAGGTTTATCAGAAATTTTAAAAATAGATTTAGAAAAAGAAATTTTACATAAAATATATAAAAATTCTAAACGAGAATATAAAGTGATTGATGGCGTAAATATGAGAGTTAAAGAATATGAAGAAGAATAACATATATTTGGCTACAAAATTATTTAGTTTTTACGATAGATATGCTTCAACTAATATGTATGAAGCAGTTCTTCACTCAAAAAAATATTCTTCTTCACTAATATATCTACCATTTAGGGATAGCAATATGAAAGTAAGCACAGAAGGAAATGTTGCAAAAAATATATTTGAAGCAGACATTAATTTACTAAATAAGACAGAAATATTTATATGTAGAATAGATGGTTTATCATATGATGCAGGTATTGGTTTTGAACTAGGGTATTGTTTAGCAAGAGGTTGCACATTATATGTTTTTAGTACTGATTTTTATAAAACAAAAATACTTAATAGTAAAATATTAATATCAAATATGGTTAATAAAATTTGTAATGCATTTAAATATGAATATAAAAATAATCAAATATTAAGTTATGAGGAAAATTTAAAATATAATATTGAATCATTTACTAAATTTGTAACTGATAAAATTGATAATAACAGCTATAAATATACTAATGAATTTTCAAATAATGAACATTATGATGTCTTTATTGACTTTTGTGGATTAAAATATGAATGGAATAAAATTTTAATAGAAAAATTAATAACTTATTTAGATAAAAATAACATTTCCTATTGGGTAAGTAGTAGATATAATGAAGAATATGATTGCGATAAAGAATTATACATTTTAGATAATTCTAAAATATATATAAATTGTTTTGATGAAAATGAACCAGATTTTGATTCATGTGTATTGCATGGCTATGCATATAAAAAAGATAAATATATCATTGGATATGAATCTAATAATGTTATATATTATGTAGATGGTATGCAAGAAATGGGAGTAAATTTAATGATTGAGCAATCATGCAATATATTAGTAAAAGACTTAGAACAATTACTTAATAAAATAATGGAGTTAAAAAATGAAGAAAAAATCTAATTTTGATATTTTAATGATAATGTTTGGCTTTACTTTCTTTTCTGGAAGTATGCTTATTGGTCAGACTTTATCAAATGGGTTAAATTTAATAGATTTTATTTTATGTATATTTATTGGCGGAATAATATTAGGAATTTTCGATGGAACACTTGGCTTTATTTCTTCTAAAACAAATGATGATATGAAAAGTTTATCAATAAAGAGTTTTGGAATTAAAGGCTCATATTTACCATCAATTCTTGTTGGAGTAACTCAAGTTGGATGGTATGGTGTTGGAGTTTCTATGTTTGCAGTGCCTGTTGCAAACATTCTAGCACCATTAAAGATTTATTCGAACTAGAAATAGTTCGTTTTTTCTCGTTTAAAAATATATAGTGACCGAAAAGTGACCGAATATATTGAGATTATTTTTAAAACTGTATATACTATAATTGAGGTGATAATATTTACATAGAAGATGAATATACAGAATTGAAAATTGAGTTAACAAAAGATATAAAAAAAGAAATAATTGTATTTGCAAATACTAATGGTGGAAAAATATTATATATGTGTTAAAAAAGGAATAAACATATTACTTGTTAGTGTGTTTTTTGGTAAGAAAATATGGAAGAGAAGATTATTAAATCATTTATATGTAGAGTAAAAAAAGAATCATGTATTAATAAATTTTTAAAAGAGGATATTATTTACAAATTAATTAGTTGTTTTAATGAAAAGTGTAATAAAAAAAACTATACAAAGTTAATAAAAGATCCATTAAATATTGTTCTTGAATTTTATAGGAACTATAATGATAAATATTATCAGATGATTATAGATGGTATAGAAAATGGTAAAATTATAATAAATGAAAATAATATTAAAAGTTTTGTTAATACGAAAAATAATAATGCTTTTATAAAATTAGCAGGAAATGACTCGGATATTTTTATGCTTGTACACGAATTTGCACATTATATTGATGGAAATTTAAAACCAAATATTATTCCTAATCAATATCATTTTCTTTGTGAGGTATTTTCATTTTACATTGAAAAAAAACTAGAAATTTGGTTAGATAATAAAATGTTTCATGAATTAATTGATACAAGAAGAAATAATAGAATATATTTTGAAACTAAAATGTTAAAGTCTATTGAGTGTGAATTATTTTGTGAAAAGTTATATAATAAAACTGGTCAAATAAAAAAAGAAGATTTAGATATAAAAAAAATTAAATCTATACAATGTTATGACTATGATTTGAATACTGGTTTAATAAATTATTTATTAAGATATCCTTTAGCTAATATTCTTTCTGATTATTTAATATATAATCAGATGGTTATTAATGATAATGATATATATAAAGTGTGCTTAAATACCAATTTATATGAAATTATATTAAATTATAACGAAAGTAAAAAACTTTATAAATGTTTTAAATAGACAATTTTTTATAAGTTAAAAATCGAACTATTAATAGTCCGATTTTTTTATCTACTACATCCACAATTGTTTCCTTTATTTGAACCAAAACCCCAGAATAGGAAGAAAATTATTGCTATGATTATTATTATCCACAACCAGTTTGTGCCATTTCCATCTTGATTACCATAATAAGGATATGAAGGATATCCGGGATATCCAGGATAATACATAAGTATACACTCCTTTCTAATATATTATATTTTTTTGATTAAAAAACATATATATTAAATGTCCTTATATTTTATGCAATAAATGTAGTTTCATTTACGAATTTATAATTAGTTTCATATTTTAGGCATCTAACTAATCTTGATATAGCATCATCTTTAGCTTTAGCCTCAAGCATTATATCAATATCTTTATCTTGCTTTTTTAGTATATTAATAAATTCTATAAAACACTCTTTGTTTATGTAGTCGCTATGACTTCTAAACTCTTTTTTTAATTTACTTTTTGGCGATGAAAAATGCATTTTTGGAAGTTTTTCACACCAGGTATCTATTATTTCTTTTAAATAATCATTTATGTCTTCTTTCTCGTTGTTACATATAAAGTGATGATAATCTAGCACCATAGGAACATTAATTTTATGACATAACTCTAATACATCTTTTATATTGTATACCTTATCATCGTTTTCCACAGCAATACATTTTTTTATGTAATCTGGTAATTTATTAAAGTTGTTAATAAATCTTGTTATGGATGCTTTCTTTCCGCATGCACTAGAACCAACGTGGAGAATAATTATTTTATCTTTAATTCCAAGAGCCTCCATAATTTTATAATGATATTTTAAGATTTCCACAGTATTTTTAACTATTTTGCTATCCATGCTGTTTAAAACTGCATATTGGTCTGGATGAGTATCAACTCTAATATTATTATCATTTATTAATTTACCAATTTTTTTATACTTATCTAAAAAAGGTGTTATATAGTCAAAATTTACTTTATCAAGTGTTGCAAGTGGCACTAATTTAGAAGTTAATCTATAAAAATGAAAATTATTTTTAACGTTATATTTAATTATTTCATATAAAGAATCTAAATTATTTTTAGTTATTTCTAGTAGTTTAGACGTATTGTAATTCTTATTTATATAATTAGTATACGTTATAGTACTTGATGTTGTAATATCATCTAATGCCTTAGATAACGCTACATATCCTAATCTTACTTTCATTTGTATCACCTTTAGTTATTATGCAAAATAAAAAAGGAAATATTTAAATTCCCTTTAATCTTTTTCAAAGAAGGCTTTGTATCCTAAATAAGCCTGATATATATCGAATTTACTTGCAACTTCATATGGTGAATGCATTGAAATTATTGGAACACCACAGTCAATAACATCCATTCCTTTATCTGCTAAAATGTATGCTATTGTGCCTCCTCCTCCAAGGTCAACTCTTCCTAATTCTGATACTTGGTATTTAACGTTATTTTCTTCAAATATTCCTCTTACTTTTGCAACGAATTCTGCATTAGCATCAGATGCTCCTGATTTACCACGTGAGCCTGTATATTTATTAAATTCAACTCCGTATCCAATAAATGAAGCATTATTTTTTTCAGATGCACTTTGGAAGTTAGGATCAACTCCTGCACCAACATCTGCAGAAAGCATCATAGAATTACAGTATGTTTTGTTTATAGCACCAGGATTATTTTCCTCTTTTTTATTTAATAATTCGTTAATGAATAAGTCAAACATCTGTGAACACATCCCGGTGTTTCCTACACTTCCTATTTCTTCTTTATCAGCAAATATAGAAACCATAGTTCTATTTCCAGGTTTTGCGTTAACTAATGCTAAAAGGTTAGTATAAGAGCATACTCTATCATCTTGACCATACGCTGCAACCATAGATTTATCAAAACCTAGGTGTCTTGCTTTAAATGTGGGTACGGCTTCAAGCTCTGAACTATAAAAATCAATTTCATTTATACCATATTTTTCGTTTATTATTTTCATAACGTTTTCTTTGATAGAATCACTACTTGACGGAATACTTCCAACTAATATATTTAAATCTTCACCCTTTATTGCTTTACCAATTTTATTTTCGTATTGTTCTTCTGCTAGGTGAGGCAATATATCAGTTATTGTAAATACTGGTTCATCTTCTTTTTCACCTATATTTATTTCTACTTTCTCACCATTTGGTTTAACTACTACACCTTTAATAGATAACGGAATAGTTGTCCACTGATACTTTTTAATTCCACCATAATAATGTGTTTTAAAAAGTGCAAGCTTTGCATCTTCATAAAGTGGATTAGGTTTTAAATCTAGTCTTGGTGAATCTATGTGAGAACCAACTAGGTTAAAACCATTTTCTAATTTTTCTTCTCCTATAATCGCCGCATACACACTTTTATCTCTGTTAAGCATATATACTTTGTCACCAAAACTTAGTTTCCTTACATTTTTAATATCGATAAAGCCATTAGATTTTAGCTTTTCTATGATGTATTTTGATGTTTCTCTTTCTGTTTTACATTCGTTTAAAAACGATATATACCCATCAGAAAAATCAAATATTTCATCTTTTTCTTTGCTACTTAAATTTTTCCAACCACAAGTTTTTTTATTTAAAATATTCTTTTCCATAATATCCTCCTAATTATATGATACCACGATAGCGAAAAATTATTGCATAAAAAAACGAACTGGGTTAAATAGTTCGAGTTTTTTTAAAAAGTAATATTAGATTATCATTATTTCTTTAGATATATATGATATAATTGCTAAGAGGTATTTAAAATGAAAAGATTATTAAGAGTTAGTTTTGATATATTTATTTCTTCTGTCACACCAATATTAACTTGGTTTTTACTTAGTATTATTTTAGATAAAAAATTAATAAATGTATTTACTTTAACATATCCACTTCAATGCTTGAGTGGAATTATAACTGCTATATTTGGTATGGGTGCTAGCATATGTATTTATAAAGATAATAATAAAAATTCAAGTAATAATGGTATTTTTTATGGTTTATTAGTTTCATTAGTAATTTTTATATACATTTTGTTTAATAATGACGGTTATATTAAATTAATGAATATGAATGCAAACGACTATCATATATTTTCTATTTATTCAATCATACAACTATTTAATCAAACAATAGTAATGTTAATTTTGAACAAGTTATATTATATGGAAGAAAACAAAAAAGCAAATAAAATCTCATTATTATTTAATATGAGTTATTTTGTTATTACAATTGTTATATCTCTAATCACGTTTAATCAGTTTTTAGTTATGATATATACTTCCATTATAATGAGTTTATTTACATTAATAATACTAATTACCAATATAGGAAAAATTGATTTTAAACTTAACTTTTATAATGCGTTTAAGTATAATTCAGTATCAATAGTTAAAAATATATTATTTTTTATAATATATCTATTCGGATTTAAAAATTCTTTTGCTTATGGAACTAAGTATATTGTTGCAATTAATCTTGCAACTTTAGTAACTGATTTACAATGGGATATTGAAACTTCTGTATCGACGGTTGCTAAAATAGATATATCAAAAAATAAATTTGTTTATAAAGAGCATTTAAAAAATGCATTGAAATTAAACGTAATACTAATTTCGTCAGTTATCATAATGTCTTTAATAGGTATATTTATATATAAACCTAATATGTTTATTTTCTTGATATTTATGACGTGGCATATCATTGATTATATGTTAGCACCTTTTACAAATATCAAAATATCATATTTGCAGTTAGAGTATTCTTCATTTAAAACAACATTCAATGAAATGATAGCATTTGCTATTAGAATATTTATGTCGTTTATTCCAACTCCATTTTGTACAATAATAGGTCAAATGTGTTCATCAATATATGAATTTACTTACTCTACAATAAAATTTGGTAAAATTAGAATAGGTATAAATAAAGAAAATTAGAAAAAGAAAAACTACCTTCAATTTAATTTGAGAGTAGTTTTTATATTATCTCGAGAAGTTCGAGTATTAATCAATTATGGTGCCGCTTGTAAGAATCGAACTTACAGCTAATCATTACGAGTGACTTGTTTTACCATTAAACTAAAGCGGCATTTTAAGTTCTATTTAAAGAACCCGTTTACTACGTATTTTGTTTCATTAATCACCATAAACGCATTTCTATCAATAGTATTAATTATTTTTTTTAAATCATCTAAGTGTCTTTTATCAACCTCAATAAAAAGCATCTGTTTTCTTTTGTTATCCATACCAGTACATTCTACTTTGGAAAATGCATAACCTGAATCCGTTATTTTACTTATCTTATTTTTATCATCCATGATAACTTGGACTGATACTTTTCCTTTTATAAGCTTGTTAGATAAAGTTGTTCCAACAAACGTACCAACGGCATATCCACTTGCATAAGAAAGTGCTATCCAAAAACTTTTGATATTGGTGTTTAATGCTTCTTTTACAACTAAAAACCATATTATTACATCAAAAAATCCTATTACGGTTGCAAGCGTTCTTTTGTTTTTAACAGTTAGTACCGTAACAAATGTACCTAGTGATACATCTACTATTCTTGCTAGAAAAATAGTTACACATATCTTAAGTAAGTCCATGTTTATCTTCTCCTTATTGCTAGTTTTATAATATCATAATTATTTTAATTCTTCAATAGATAAGTTTTTTATAAAGTGTTATAATTATTTTAGGAGGCGATTTATTTGAATAAAAACGTAGTATTAAATAAAAATACAATAGTTTTATTTGTTTTAAATATATTAGCTATTTTATCATGTTTTTTATTTAGAACATATTTTATAACATTAGGATATTTAAAAAATCTAATTGATGTAGTTATGATATTAAATACCATTATAATTATTATAGGTATTTTATTTAATGTTATTCTTCTTATGTACCCTAACAAATTTAAAATAAGAAAAAGTATAATAGTTATGGTAATAGTATTCTTACTATATTTAAGTATAAACATAGTAGGAATTAATATTATAAATAAAAAACTTACTTTGTCGTATAATAAAATTTCTAACCAATTATTTAGTTATTGTAATAGTTTTGAATGTGATAAATATAATACCAAAGTTAATGGCAAAAATAGAGATTTTATCATAAATAAAAGTTACATTGACTTTAATGGAGTAAAAAACGAAGTTGAAATTCACACGATATATGACTTAAAAGGAGTTAAAAAAGTAAAAGCTGTAGTTTATTGCCAAAATGAAATGTTTTCTGAATACCTTATAAATGAACAAGTAAAAAGCTATTTTTCTAATTTTAATGTAGCAACAGATGAGTCTTTAATAAAAAGAGCTTTTGATGATAGATTTACAAGTGATGTTAAAAAAGATAATATAACATATAAAGTAGAAGAAGTATATAATGATGGTATACTTACTAATTTAAAAACAATAATTGAAGCTAAAATAAGGTAGTAATCTTGTTTTTTTTAATCATTTTTGATAATATTATATTAAATAATAAGGTGGTGTAAATTGTGAATAGCATAGTAAATATTATTAATAATAATAAAACTTTAATTATATCTATTTTTATATTTTTTGTGTGTGTTATAATTGGATTCTTTGGTGATTTATATTTAAAAAAAGAAAAGAAAAAGTTATCTAAAAATAATTTAAATGATGATGTGTTACAAAAAAAAGATGAAAAAAAAGAAGAAGATGAAAAAGCAATTAATGATAAACAGGATATAAAGGGTAGTTATGAAACTCATAATTTACCTATTGATACTGTAGTTAAAAATGATGAATTAAGTACCATAAATTCAAATACAGAAAAAAATGATTTTTCAAGTAATAATGATTTATCTAATGTTAATAGAGAGGAATTTAATGGGACTTATGATAATTCAGTTAGTAATACTAATACAAAAAAAGATGATAACCGAAATGATACCTATCAGTACAGTAATATAAATTTTAATACAGATGATGATAACAAATTTAATAACATGTTTTAACCTTTGAAAATAAGGATTATGATATTTAAATTTATTTTATTTTTAAAATAGGCATTTATTATGTTATAATTATTTGGTAAACTGTAGTTTAATGTTAATAAGTAATAAAAGGAGGATTTATGACTATTGATAATGTTTTAACTATTATAAAAGATATTATAGATATATGTATAGTGTGGGCTGGTGTTTACTTTGTTTTAAAAAGCATAAAAAACAATGTTAAATTTACCATGCTATTTAAGGGAATAATAATAATCGTTGTAATAAAATTATTAAGTGATTTATTTGATTTAAAGTCAGTTGGGTTATTATTAGAATACGTTGTTATGTGGGGACCACTTGCTCTTGTAATTATATTTCAACCAGAAATACGTTCTGTATTGGAGCAATTAGGAAGATCACAACTTCTAGGTAGACATAAAGTTCTATCAATTTCTGAAAGAGAAAGAATAGTTTATGAGATTGGCGCTGCTTTAGAGTATTTAAAAAAACATAGGATTGGTGCTTTAATTGTTATTGAAAGGGATAATTCATTAGCTGAATATATTGAGAGATCTAAAAAACTTTATGCTGAAATATCTAATGAATTATTAGTTGCAATCTTTTTCCCTGATAATCCACTTCATGATGGGGGAGTTATAATTCAAGGAGATAAAATAACTTCAGCAGGAGCCGTATTTCCTACGACTGTTGAAATGAAGTTTAGTAAAAGATTGGGGACAAGACATAGGGCTGCAATTGGCATAAGTGAGGAAACAGATGCAATAGCTATAATTGTTTCTGAGGAAACTGGAAGAATTTCTATAGCGATAAATGGAGAATTAAATTATAATTTATCGGTTGAAGAAGCCAAATTAAAGATACTAGATGAGTTAAAGCCTAAGAAAACAGCTGAATTTGATTATGAGACGGAAGAATTGGAAGGTGATGAAGATGAGTAAGATAGTAAAACTTATTCGTAACCTTTTTAGAAATATTGCTAGATTCTTTGATAAGAAGGTAGTTTTACCTATAACTAAGTTTTTTGTTGGAATTTCAAATAAATTTAAGGGTAATGGTAGAAGTTTTGAAAAGATAATAACAAGAAAGCCAGGACTTATAATAGTTTCTTTATTAACTGCTTTAGGAGTTTTTTTCGTTGCAGATACTAAGTCTACTTCACTAATTGAAACTTCTGCAGAGGTGTTATATGATCAACCAATATCTGCTACTTATAATGAGGAAGCTTATGTTGTAGAGGGCTTGCCAAAAACAGTTGATATAACTTTAATTGGTAGAAAATCCGATGTTTACTTAGCTAAGCAATTACCAACCAATGATATAACGGTTGATTTAACAGGTTTAACGCCAGGTGTACATAAGGTTAATTTAAAATATAAAAAGGCATTAAGTTCTGTTGAATATAAATTAGATCCATCTGTTGCAACAATCGTTATTTATGAAAAAGTTTCTTTAGAGAAAGAAATAAATTATGAAATAATAAATAAAGATAAAATTGATTCTAAATTAATGGTAGAAGATGTTTCTTTGAGTGCTGATAAAGTATACGTTAAAGCGAATGAGGCAAAGCTTAAAGAAGTTGCTTCAGTAAAAGCTTTAATTGATTTGAAAAATTTAGTTGATCCAAATGTCGGAGAACAAGAGTTAAAAGATGTTAAACTAGTTGCATATGATAGTAATGGTAAAAAAATTAATGTTGAAATAGTACCATCTAAAATAACCGCGGTAGTTAAAATAACATCACCTCAAAAAGAGGTTCCAATAAGAGTAATTCCAAAAAATTATGATAAAATAGTATTTGGTAAAGCAATAAACAGTATAACAACTGATGTAAGTAAAATAACTATTTATGGTGATGCTGCTAAATTAGACAAGATATCTTATATACCTGTATATGTAGATGTGGCAGATTTAAAAGATGATAAAAAATATTCTATAACAATTGAAAGGCCAAGTGGTGTTAGAGCTATTTCAGAATCTTCTGTTAACGTAAATGTAACACTTGGTGAAGAAACTTCAAAAGAAATAGATAATATTTATTTGGAATATGAAAATTTATCTGATGGATTAACTGTTCAGGCTGTAGATTTAAATAGTACTAAAGTAACGGTTAGTGTAAAGGGTGTACAAAGCGTCTTATCTAACTTAGATCCTACTACTATAAAGGCTTATGTTAATTTAAAGGGTTTAGGTGTCGGTGAACATGAAATACCTGTTAAAGTAGTTGGCTCGGATCCAAAAATTAAGTATTCTTCTAAAACAACTAAAATTACTCTTAAAATAACAGAAAAACATTAAAAATAAGTTGACAAATGTACCGGTTTAAAGTAAAATTTAAATTGGTACATTTTATAAACCCCACATAAGTTTGTCTTGGGAAAACAAACTTATTAAGGAAAGGAAAATATTATGACAACATTTATGGCAAATGCTAAAACAATTGAGCGTAAATGGTATGTTATTGATGCTAAGGGTAAACCTCTTGGAAGAGTAGCTTCTAAAGCTGCTGTTATGTTAAGAGGCAAACATAAAGCAACTTATACACCACATGTTGATTGTGGCGATAACATCATCATTATAAACGCAAAAGAAGTAGTATTAACTGGAAGAAAATTAGATCAAAAAGTATATTATAATCATAGTGGTTATACTGGTGGATTAAGAGAAAGAACCGCAAAAGAAATGCGTGAAAACTATCCAGTAGAAATGGTTGAAAGAGCAGTAAAAGGAATGCTTCCTAAAGGAAGATTAGGACGTCAAATGTATAAAAAATTATTTGTATACGAAGGTCCTAATCATAAGCATCAAGCTCAAAAACCAGTAGAAGTGGAAATTTAAGGAGGAAAGTAAATGGCAAAAACATTCGTAGGAACTGGCCGTCGTAAGCGTTCTATAGCACGTGTTAGAATGGTATCAGGTAAGGGTAAAATTACCATTAATGGTAGGGATGTAAATGAGTACCTTCCTTTTAAAACTTTGGTTATGGATTTAACTCAACCACTAGAAGCTACTAAGACTCGTGATAAATTTGATATTACCGTTACTGTAAATGGTGGAGGTTTTCAAGGTCAAACTGGTGCTATTCGTTTAGGTATTACAAGAGCATTGTTACAGTATGACCAAAATACTGATCCACAATCAGATTCTTCATTTAGAAAAATATTAAAGTCTGAAGGCTTTATAACTAGAGATGCAAGAATTAAAGAACGTAAAAAATATGGTCTAAAAAAAGCACGTCGTGCACCACAATTCTCAAAACGTTAATATGTTACTACAAAACCAGGTTTATTCCTGGTTTTTTATTTTTCAAAAATGTTTGTTAAACACAATTGAAATTGATTCGTAGATAATAGGTGGACTAAAAAATATGTATATGCATATTGGATTTATTGAGCAAAAAACTACGTTAGAAATTGATATTTAATATAAAAACAGATTTGCTTCTGTTTTTTTTAAAATTTTGACATAATTTGTACAAAGTTTTTTTCTATATTTATTACAGTCACTAATTAGTGATATATTTTAGCATAAAGATATACTATTTTTTAAATTATATGTTATAATTTATGTTAGGTGATGCTAGGTGAAGACAAAAGAGTTTAAAACCCTAGATGAGCAGATTGAAATTTTACGAAACCGTGGGTTGGTTATTAATGATGTTGAAAAGGCTGAGTCTTTATTGCTAAGTGAAAATTACTTTTTTATAAATGGTTATAGGCACATTTTCCTAAAAAATCATAAGGATAGTAATTTTATCAAAGGCACTACTTTTGAAGAGTTATACGCTGTTTTTCAATTTGACAGAAATTTTAGAAACATTTTGTTTAAGAATTTGCTTATCGTTGAAAATAATTTAAAATCAATTATATCTTATCGTTTATCTAAAAAGTATGGTATTAAAGAGAAAGATTATTTAAAACCTTCTAATTTTTCACTGGATTCAAAGAAGATAAGACAAGTAAATGATGTATTAAATAAAATTAAAAGACAAATAAAGATAAATGGTAGACAACATAGCGCAACTTTGCATTATTTAAGCAATTATGGATATGTTCCATTATGGATTTTAGTTAAATTATTATCTTTCGGTATGATTAATGAATTTTATTCAATACTAAAACCAGAGGATAAACTATCCATTGCCCAATATTATAATTTAGATGTCGAAACACTTGGTATATATATAGGCCTTTTGTCTAATTATCGTAATTTATGTGCTCATGAGGATATAGTTTATGAACATAGAACTCAAAAAACAATACCAGATACTAAGTACCATAGATTGCTTGATATACCAATGATGAATGATGAATATATATATGGTAAAAATGATATGTTTTCTGTTGTTATAATGTTAAAGCAGGTTCTTAATAAAAATGACTTTACTGATTTTGTTAATGAAGTTAATTATGAATTAAGTTTATTAGATGGACGTGTTAATGTTATTCCTCAAAGTAAAATATTAGACAGAATGGGTTTTCCTTCTAATTGGGAGGATATAACAGATATTTAATAAAGAAGGGAGATATTTTATGGAAAAAATAGAGTTCTCAAATGCTGAATATATTGGTAAAAAAAAGAAAAAAAATAATAATCCTATTAAGTTAATAATAATCGTAATGATTGCTTTTTTATTAGGCTGCGGACTTATGTATTACTATAATTATAAAAACCCTAATATAGTTACTAAAAAAACAATGGTTTCTGAAACTAAAGTAACCGAAGAGGCCATGGAAGATGCAATTGATAAAGTATATAAAGCCGTATTATGTATAGAAGTTTTAAATAATAATGGTGATACTATAAGTTCTGGTACTGGCTTTGTTTATCAAAAGGATAGTAAATATGGGTATGTTTTAACTAATGCCCATGTTGTATCTAACAACTCTAATATACAGGGGACTTTATCAAATAATAAAGTTGTTACTTTAACCGTTTTAGGGACTGATTCTTACACTGATTTAGCTGTTTTAAGAATGGATGTTAAAGATGTACTTCAAGTTGCAAGTATTGGCACTAGTTCAAACGTGAAAATAGGAAATACGGTGTTCACTGTTGGCTCTCCAATGGGGTCTACTTATTTAGGTACCGTAACAAAGGGAATTTTATCTGGTAAAGATAGATTAGTTGCTACAAGTTCTTCTGGTAATAATAGTAGTACTGAATCTTTTATTGTAAAAGTTCTTCAAACAGATGCTGCCATTAGTCCTGGTAATAGTGGTGGCCCACTTGTTGATTTGGCGGGAGATGTAATAGGTATAACTTCTTTAAAACTTGTTAATGAAGAAGTAGAAGGTATGGGGTTTGCTATACCCATTGAAGATGCAATGGATTATGTCCCTTATTTGGAAAAAGGTCAAACCATAAAAAGACCAATGATGGGGGTTCAAATAGTTGATTTAACTAATAGATATTTATTGAATAGATATGGTATAAAGGTTGATTCTAATGTTTCATCTGGAGTAATGCTCCTTAAAGTTAGTATTGGTTATCCTGCTTCTTTATCAGGATTAAGAGATGGTGATATAATAACTAAAATGGATAATGAAAAAATTACTACAACTTCAGAATTTAAGTATTACTTGTATAAACATAAGGTAGGTGATACGGTGGAAGTTACCTATATAAGAAATGGTAAAGAAGGAAAATGCAAAGTAAAACTTACTAGGGAAAATGAGTAGGAAAATCAGTAATTGATTTTCCTTTTTATATTAAATTGTTAAATATAGTATAGTTTGCTACAAAAACATACATTTGCTTTTTATTTTAAAATATGATAATATAAACATTAAAATTTAAAAAAGGGGGGTTTAAGATCATGAATGAAATATATATAGATAAAAATAATATATTAGAATATATTGGAGATACTTTAAGTAGCTTTAAAATTGGCAAACATAAAGTTTATAAAGCTAGATATCATCATAATTCTTCTTATAAAAACTCACCTTCTATTATAAAAAACGGAATACTATCATTAAGTGATATAAATGATTTAAGCATCAGAAGATATACAAAAGAACATTTAGAGATTTTATCAGATGTTACTTCTCATGTTAATGGAAATGATGGCATATCACTTTCTGTACCTTATTTAGATGATTTATATGAGGACGAATTTGAGTATAATCCATTTAATATACATAATGTTGATTTTTTAATTTCAAGTGATATTAGGGCTTCTAGAAATAGTACTCACTATGGGAATGAGTTTATTTCTTATGAAAGGATATTACCTGATAAATTAAGATCAGTTGATATAAGGCTACTTACTTATTTAAGTAGTATAAAAGATAAACATGATTTAAATAAAATTTATAGACTTATACATAATTTTAATGAAATAAAAGATATTGCTTTAGCATTGTATGATAAAGGTCTTTATATGCCATTTAGAGAAATGTCATATTCTGATAGTGAGCTGGATATTGAAAAAATCGCTAATATGCCTAAATTATATGTAAAGTAATTAGAAGACATTAATTATTTATGAATTTTAAATTTTAATTTATCTAAATATTTTGATATAATATTATTTAATAGGTGGAAGTATGATCAATAATTTATGTTTTTATTTTATTTTATTTTTAATATATTCAATTATAGGTTGGGTAATGGAAGTTATATTTACTTTGTTTAAAGATAAGACTTTAGTTAATAGAGGTTTTTTAATAGGACCTTATTGTCCTATATATGGTTGTGGATGTGTGCTTATAATACTTCTTTTGAAAAGATATTCAAATGATTTTTTTGTGTTATTTATAATGTCTATGGTAGTTTGTTCTATTTTAGAGTATTTAACTAGTTATATTATGGAAAAATTATTTAAAGCTAGATGGTGGGATTATAGTGATAGAAAGTTTAATATAAATGGCAGAATATGTTTAGAAACCATGATACCATTTGGCCTTTTGGGGTGTCTTTTGATGTACGTTATAAATCCATTTATAAGCAATTTTCTTATTAGTATACCAAAGAATGTATTAAATCCAATTGCAATTGTTTTATTTATATTGTTTGCTATAGATAATATAGCATCTTATTCGATAATTACTAAGTTACATTTGAAAACTAATAAAATAGTTATGGATAATACGGAGGAAATAACTAAAAAGGTAAGAGAGTATGTTACAAATAATTCTAAGTTTGGTAAGAGATTAATGAAGTCATATCCTAATTTAAAAGTACTAAAGGAAAGATACAAAAGAAAAATTAGAGAATAAAAAAGACAAGAATTAAGTTTCTTGTTTTTTGCTGTGGATAAGTATTTTAAAATAAAAAGAGCGTTTCGCTCCAGAATTATTTACTAATATTATGATTTCTTTTTTTAGTAAATGCTGTTCCTTTGTTATTTTCTTTAGATTTTGGTGTAATATCAACTCTTTCTTCAAGAGAAACATCAATATTTCCTTTTAAAAATTTGTATAGTCCATTTAATAAGTTAAATCTTTCTGACTTATTACCTCGACAGTTTAGTGCAGCATTATAATAATCAATGAATTTTTTATTATCAATGTTGTTAGGATCTATATAACAATTACCAATTTTGTTTCTGTATGCATTAATCATTTTACTCATAATAATATAATAATACATATCAAAATAATCACAATCATTAACATCAATAAAACTTTCTAATCTTTTCATTCTGTTATCTATTACTATCATTTCACTTGAGTATTTACTGGATTCTATCTTTTTGAAATTTTGCTTAAATAATCTTAACGCAAAGTCTTCAACTAATTCAGTATTTCTATCATCTGCAATTATGGAATAAGTAATGTTATTTGGAATCAAGAAACCTTGTTGATCAGGTTTGTAAGGGCAAGGTCTATCATCATCAAAAGAGGAGTTTGATAAATATTTATCATGTACCATAACATATTTAATTGTTACTCCATCTATCGTGTAAGATCCTTTAAACATTTTTTCACTTGAAGAATCTAATAACACAATCATTTCAATTTCATTTGCATTTTGCAAATTATTTTTATATATAAATGAACCAATATAATCCTGTCTATTAAGCAAGTCTTTATAAGCAATAAATTTGTTTACTATACTGTTATTTTTTTCACTTAAATTAACTTTCTTACTATTTTTCATAGTATTTAAAATAACTGGTTTAGATTGATAGAAAGGAGGACGCTTATATATTTCAAATTCAAAATTATCTTTGCTCAAAGAATAAGATGATTCAATATATCTAACTAAATTATCTAATCTCTTTAATTTTTCTTCTTTTGCTAAATCATTAGAATTAAAACATTGCATAAATAAGATTATGTACTTCTCATCAATAGGGGTATCTATACCTAGAGCGGTTTCCTTATATTTTGGATCATTATATGCTCTAACTGCTTTATATATTTCTATTCTAGATATATTATTCATTTTATGATAAGCTGTCTTAATTCTATCTAGTAACGTGTAATATAATATATCAAATGAGTCATCATTAGATACATCTAATGATTTTAAGTCAGAAATTCTATTATCTATAACAACTAGGTCATCAAGAACTTCTCCTGCTAAAGGAAGCTCAAAGTCTTTGCTATATAATTGATTTACATATTCTTTTATGTTTGTAATACAATTATTTTTTTCAAAAATTGTGTATGCTCTTGAATATGCTGATTTAGGAAAGGAATTTCTTCTTTTATAGTCATTGTTAGTGGTAGAATATATTGAATCTTCGGTTTTTTCGATATATTCTACATCAATACCATTAATTGTAACAACGCCTTTATATTCTTTTTCTGATTCAGAATCACAAATGATGCATAAATCTAAATCAGATGTTTTATTATAATTACCAGTTAATCTGCTTCCATAGTACATCATTCCAATGTATCTAGGATCATTTAAATAATCTATTCCATATTTTTCTTTCATATATATTATAAATGCTTTAATTAGTTCTATATTTTCATTATTATAATTATTTATTTTTTGCATAATATAATCACCTTTTTCTTGTTTTATTTTTCTTTTTTTAACTTTTTAATTACCCGTCTAAAAAAAGTAAGTTTATTATATATTATTTTCCTATATATTTCAATTATATTTCAATAAATTTTTCTTTTAATTATGATTGCAAGAATGAATTGCTGTGGATAAGTTATTTATGTAACACCATATTGGGTATTAATCATAAAATACTTTGAAGGAGGGATAATATGGTTATAGTAGATGCTGGTCATGGAGGAACAGATCCTGGATCTTCGAGCGGAGATATAATAGAAAAGGATTATACTTTAAAGATTGCTAATTATATGTATAATAGATTTAAAGATTTAGAAATTCCTACTGTTATAACTAGGACTGAGGATGTTACTTTAAATCCAACTGATAGAATAAATACCATTAAACCAAATATTACTAGTAGTAATGATATTGTTATATCTAATCACTTAAATGCGGGAGGTGGCGATGGTGCCGAAATAGTATATGCTTTAAGAAATAACGATACATTGTCTAAAATGATTCTTGATAATATAGAAGAAACAGGACAAAATATTAGAAAATGGTATCAAAGAAAGCTCCCATCAAATCCTAATAAAGATTACTATTACATAATTAGAAATACATCACCAGCGGAATCGATATTAGTAGAATATGCATTTTTAGATTCTACAAAGGATGATAGAAAACAAATAAAGGATGATTGGAAAAAATGGGCTGAGGCAGTAGTTAAAGCAGTAGCAGAATATAAAGGTTACAAATACACTGAACCTGGTCGTAATACAGTTAATGATACTTATACAGTTAGCATGGGAGATAGTTTATGGAGCATTGCTAAAAGATTTAACGTAGGTGTAAATGAGATTAAAATGGCAAATAATTTAACTTCTAATCTTATAACAGTAGGTCAAGTATTAACAATACCAGGAGTAGCACCTTCTGATCAAACTAATGTAACATATGTAGTTCAAAAAGGAGATAGTTTATGGTCAATAGCAAATGCTAATAATACCACCGTAGATGAGATTGCAAATCTTAATGATTTAGGTGATAACACTATTTATGTAGGACAAGTCCTTCAAATTCCAAATTCTAATAATAATGAAGTAATTTCTCCAGAAACAAAGACAACATATGTAGTCCAAAAAGGAGATACGTTATATTCTATATCACTTAAATATGGAACTACACCAAGTGCTATTATAAGAGAAAATAATATCAAAAACAACATACTAACCGTAGGTCAAACTTTAAACATACCAAGTGATATAGAAAGTACAGGTAATGATTCTGATATTAATTTCTCTGATACATATGTAGTTCAAAAAGGAGATAGTTTATGGTCAATAGCAAATTCCTACAATGTACCTGTTAATGATCTAAAGAACGCAAACGACTTAATTAATGATATATTAACAGTTGGTCAAGTACTGGTTATACCTAAAAATGCTAATAATAACATTAACGGTAATTCAAGTTTATATATAGTTCAAAAAGGAGATAACTTATGGAGTATTGCAGATAGATTTAAAGTTAGTATAAATGCTATTAGAATGATGAACAATCTAACATCAGATGTATTATCAATAGGTCAAACTCTAATTATTCCATAAAAACAGCCTACCATTTGGTAAGCTTTTTTAATGTAATTCCTTGCAAACCCCCTTAGCAGGTTCATAAAAACAATGATTTTTATATTTACCAGCATTATCTTGGTTGAACCAAGTTGTTTTACATGAATTAGAAGAACCTGGAGAATAAAACCATAATGCGTTAGTTGCTGGATGAAAATACTCTCCCCTTGTTATCCTTTTAGCAAGATTTTTTTCGGCTGTTGTTGAAGAACTTTGGAAAAGGGCACTATTAGGTCCTGTGAATCCACCTGGAGATTGATATACCATATCTGTTATACTCCTTATGTTTTTAAAATCAAGACAATCTGCTATGACTCTGTTTATACCAACATTTCCAACCATGAGCATACCAAGATTTCCCTCTCCTAAGGCTTCAGCCCTCATTAATCTTGCAAGTAAATCTAACTCCTTATTTGTATATTTAACTATCAATAAAATCACCTAATATATTTTATGCAAAAAAAAGAAAACAATTATTTTGTTTTCTTAACTTCATTATAATTATTATTGTTATTAGTGTTTTTTATTTTTTTATCACTATCAGAATATGCCAAGATAATAGATATAATTAAAAACAAAATACCTAATACTATAAATAACACATCCCTTGTTATTCTATATTTTAATTTTTCTGTCTTTGCATTTTCTACTTGTTTTTCAAATTTCATATAATTATCCTCACTACTTATATAATACCATAAATTTTAATTAAAAAATATTAAAATTAAGAGGGCAATATTAATTTTTGACCAATTTGCAAAGTATTACTAGTTAAATTGTTTAATTTTTTAATGTTATCCACAGTAGTATTATAATTTTTTGCTATTAACCATAAATTATCACCTTTTTTTACGGTATATGTGAAGAATTCTGTGGAACTTGGAATAGTAAGTATTTGACCAATTTGCAAAGTATTATTAATTAAATTATTTGCACTTTTTATTTTTTCAACTGTAGTATCATATTTATTTGCAATAAGCCATAGGCTGTCACCTTTTTTAACAACATAAGTAATTTCCTTAGTACTTGTTTTTTTGTCTGGAATAATAAGAATTTGTCCTATTTGTAAAGTATTACTAGTTAAATTATTTGCGTTTTTAATATCATCTACACTAACTCCATTTTTGTTAGCTATAAGCCACAAGCTATCTCCTTTTTTAACTGTATAAATATTTTTATCTTTTAAGTTATCTTCTTTTTCTTCATTCTTTAATTTAAGTATTTGACCAATTTGCAAAGTGTTATTAGTTAAATTATTTAATCTTTTAATATTATCCACAGTAGTACCATTTTTGCTAGCAATACTCCACAAACTATCTCCCTTTTTTACAATATAATAACCTTCCATATTAAGAGGTGTATAATTTATTCCAGCATAGTTTGCTATAGCTTTAACGACAGCTTCACCTAGTTTTTCATAGTTATTTTTTAAAAAATTAGCATCACTTTTGTTATCTATGTATCCGTAATCTACCACAATTGTTAAGTTATTTGCTGTATTTCTAATTAGATAATCATCATCTTTTGATGTATCACTACTATCTCTTAGCTGATAATACTTTAAAACGGGTTGTCCCATATCTTCTAAATTATTTGCAATTAAAGACGCAAGTTTGCTATTACTCCTAAGTGGATACATTATCTCAGCTCCGTTTAATCCACCAGTATTTAGCCTGTTTGAAATAACAATAATATTATTTCCTGAACCATAGTTATTTTTTATTATGTTTACTCTTTCTTCATTGCTTAGTGTTTCATCACTGTTTCTAACTAAGAAATTTTCTATTCCGAGATCATTTAGTCTATTACTTATATATTTTGAAATCGATAAAGAAAAATCCTTTTCTATTAAGTCGTTTGAACTAGCACCACTATCTGTTCCACCAAATGCTGCATCTATTGCAACTTTATATGCCATAAAATCCCTCCTATAAAGTAATTTTATGTAAATAAAATTAAATTAAAACAAATATACATTTATTAGGAGGTGCTAATTTATGTTAGCAATAGTTTCATCTGATAAATGCTATATAAGTGATTTACTGGAAAAATTAGATTATTCAAAAAAACAAAGCCCAAATAAAAGTGAAATGTATGAGTGTGTTTATAAGGATCATAAATTTATTATTTTAGTTACTGGATATGGAAAGGTAAATATAGCTAGTAATTTAAGATATATGTGTGATAAATATGCAGTAAAGGCAATAGTCGTTATTGGAACCGCAGGAAGTATACATGATGGTAATGACATATTTAGTGCAATAATTCCTATTTCAACACTTCAGTTTGATGTTGATTTTATGCCGAATGGTTATTTATCAGGACAGATTCCAAAAGTAGAAAAGGCTTTATACAAAGCAGATGAAGATTTAACTGAATGTCTTAAAAAAAGTGCAATAAAAACAGGAGTTAATTATTCGCTAGATGTTGTTGCGTCATCTGACATGTATGTTTCAAATTATAATTTGGCAAATAGTATAAGATGTGAATATAATGCTGGTGCGGTTGATTGTGAATCCGGAATTGTGGGACAATTTTGTTTAATTAATGGATTATCATATGCGTCTATTAAGATAATATCTAACTTTGCTAATAATAATAGCATTAAGCAATATAATTTATACGATTTAGAATCTTCTTTAGTTTGTCAAAGAATATTATATAAATTTCTAAAAGAATTCTATGAAGCATAATTTATTAAAAATAAAGTAAACTAATAGTGGTGATTATATGAAAAAAATAAATTGGAAAAGATTAATTATTATAATAATAATTACTTTTGTAGTAGGAAGTTTCTTTAGTTTTTTTACAATGAATAATATGGATACTTTTAAGGAACTTGAAAAACCAATTAATGTGCCTGGTATATTATTCCCTATTGTTTGGAGCATTTTATACCTTCTTATGAGTATATCTTTATATATAGTTATAGATAAAAATAGAAATTCTTTAATTATATATTCTATTCAACTTATAATTAATTCTTTATGGACATTAATATTTTTTGGCTTTGGAGCATATTTATTAGCGTTTATATGGATAATATTACTTTTAATAGCAATAGTTATTATGATAGCTAAATTCTATAATATTGATAAAAAAGCAGCCTATTTAAATATTCCATATTTATTATGGGTATTATTTGCGGCCTATTTAAATTTAGGAATATATTTACTTAATAAATAATTGGTAATGGACAACTAACATAAAAATTAGTTGTTTCATTTTTTTTAATAAAAGTATAAAAATTATACAAGAGTATAAAATAGATAGTGCTTTTTTTAAAATTTTATTATATAATATATCACTAAGAGGTGGGGTATTATGGCTTATATAGAATTTAAGAACGTAGATAAGATATATAAAATGGGTGAAGTTGAAATAAAAGCACTTAATAAAACATCATTTGAAATAGAAAAAGGAGAACTTGTAGTTATTCTAGGACCTTCTGGAGCGGGTAAAACAACATGCTTAAACATACTAGGTGGAATGGATTCTGCAACTCGTGGTAAGGTTTTAGTGGATAAAAAAGATATTACTAATTATAGTGATAAAGAACTTATTATGTATCGCAGAAATGATATTGGTTTTGTCTTTCAGTTTTACAATTTAGTACAAAACTTAACGGCTCTTGAAAACGTTGAACTTGCGGTTCAATTATGCAAAGATCATTTAAATCCAAAAACAATACTAAATAAGGTTGGACTTCAAAAAAGAATGGATAACTTTCCTTCACAGCTATCAGGTGGAGAACAACAACGTGTTGCAATAGCACGTGCAATAGCAAAAAATCCAAAACTACTTTTGTGTGATGAACCAACGGGTGCACTTGATTATAAAACTGGTAAACAAATACTTAAATTATTAGAAGAAACTGCAAGAAAAGAAAAAATGACGGTTATAATAATTACCCATAACGCGGCTATAGCACCAATGGCAGATAAGGTAATTAAGTTTAAAAATGGTAGTGCAAGTGATATCATCATTAATAAAAAGCCAAAGAGCATCGATGAAATAGAGTGGTAATTATGAAAAAAGATAGAATTAATACAAGTAGTATTAGAGAAATAAAACATTCATTTAAAAGATTTTTGTCACTACTTGTTATGAGTATGCTAGGTGTAGGGGTTTTTGTTGGAATAAAGATGGCTGCACCTGATATGATGAAATCACTTGATAAGTATTATGATGATAATAATTTTTATGATATTAAAATAGTGTCTACTTTAGGACTTACAAAAGATGATATTAAGGCTTTTGAAGATTTGAAAACAGTAAAAAAGGCGTATGGGTCTTATTCAAAAGACGTTTTGGTATATGCTAAAAATCAAGAGATTGTAGTAAAGTTAATTGGTATAAATCAAAGTGTTAATAAAATAGAAATATTAAAAGGAAGATATCCTAAAGATAATACTGAAGTAATAGTAGAACAAGCTATGATTAATAAAGAAAAGTTAAAAATTGGAGATTATATAACAGTAAATGATGATATACTTAAAAATAAAAAATTAAAAATTGTTGGTATTGTAAAAAGTCCTTTATACATAAATTCAGAAACAGGCACTGCTAATCGTGGTAATACTAATATTGGTACTGGTAAGATAAATTATTATGCGTACACTAACAATGATAATTTTAACATAGATTATTATACTGAAATATATTTAACAGTAAATGGTGCCTCAGCAGAAACTACTAACAGTGACAAGTATAATAATATAATAGAAAAATCATTAAAAGAAATAGACAAAATAAAAAAAGATAGAGAAGATTTAAGATATAATAAAATATATGATGATGCAAATAATAAAATAAAAGAAGAACAAGAAAAGGGACAAGGGAAGTTAGATGATGCTAAAAATGCCTTAGATAGTGCAAATAATAAATTAAAAGATGGAAAAAATAAATTAAATTCTTCTAAATTAGAGTTAGATAATGCTAAAATTAGCTTAGATGATACTAAAAATAAGTTAGATAATGCAAAAAAAGAATTAGATGATAATAAAATAAAATTAGATAATGCTAAAAGACAAATAGAAAATGGAAAAAATGAAATAAATAATAAATTAAGTTCTTATGGAATAACAATCGAGGATATTAATGATGCACTTAATTATATAAATAATATGGCAACATCTAAAGATGTTATTATAAATGCTATACCTGATAATATTTTATTTCATGATGAAATAGTTGATATTATTAATAAAATATATGATTTAGGTTTGCAAAAAGAATTTATAGAATTTATAAAAGATCCTGTTAATAATAAAGATGATTTAATAAGCAAGATTCCACCTGATACACCAGGATATAATGAGATTATAATAGTTATTAATTATATTTCTAGCAATAGTAATTTAATTAAAGATTATATAACTAATCCTGATAACATTGATTTTATAATTGCATCAATACCAGAAGATATACCAAATTATGATGAAGTAGTAAAAATATTAACACTTTATAAAGAAAACTATTCAGATTTAATAAACTTAATTACTGCAATAGATAAAATAAATAGTTCAGAAAAAGAATATCAAAATGGTTTATCACTATATAATAAGGCTATAGAAGAATATAATAATGGTTATAAAATATATTTAAATTATTATAATGACTATCAAAATGGACTTTCTTTATATAATAATTCATATAGAACTTATCGTAGTAGTCTTGAATTATTTAATTCCAAATTAAAAGAATATTATGATAGTAAAGCTATGTTTGATTTAAAAATAAAAGATGCTAAAGATAAATTAAATGAAATACCAAAAGCTGTTTTATATATATATGATAGATTAGATGATAGTGGTTATTCTAGCTTTATAGATGATGGTAATAGTGTATCAAATTTATCTAAAGTATTTCCAACTATATTTTTTATAGTAGCTATATTAATAAGTCTTATATCAATGTCTAGAATGGTAGAAGATGATAGAGGTGTTATTGGAACACTTAAGTCACTAGGTTTTAGTAATAAACATATAAGAAGAAAATATTTACTATATTCAGGCCTTGCAACAATTTCAGGTGGAATATTAGGAGCATTACTAGGCTTTTTCTTACTACCAAAGTATATTTGGAAAATGTATAAAATAATATTTGATATTCCAGTGTTTAAGTATGATTTTAATCCTATAAATTCTATTATTGGTATTTTAATTGCAACAATATGTATTTGTGGTACTACTCTTTTAACAATTAGAAAAGTAGTTAAAGAAAAACCTTCTGAATTAATGAGACCTAAGGCTCCGTCAAACGGAAAAAGGGTAATACTAGAGCGTATACCATTTATTTGGAAACGTATTAATTTTTCAAATAAAATAACTGTTAGAAATCTTTTTAGATATAAAAAGAGAGTATTTATGACAGTTGGAGGAATACTTGGCTGTACTGCTCTTATGTTATCTGGTTTTGGTATTCGTGATTCAATAGTAGAAATACCAGATAAACAGTATGATGGTGTATTTAAATTTGATGAAATGGTATATGTTATGAATAAACCTTCAAAAGAAGAACTTGATAAAATTTTTGATAATAAACATATAGTAAAAAGACTTGATACTAATATGATTGTATCTATGACTTCTAATAATATTAATATAAATGTATTTGTACCATTTGATGAAAAAGATATGAGAGAAATAACCAATTTAAAAGAGTTAAATACTGGGGAAAAACTCAAATTAAAAGATAATGAAGTAGTTATTTCTGATAAATTATCGCAGCTTATTAAAAAAAATAAGGGTGATAAAATTATAATAAAAGATTCTAATAATAAAGAATATACTTTTATTATTAGTGGTATTTGTGAAAACTATGTTAGTCACTATGTATTTATGAATAAAAAAACGTATGAAGATAACATTGGAACATATGAAACTAATATTACTTATTTAAAAATAGATAATTTAAAAAATGAAGAAAAACTATCAAGACAATTACTTAAAGATGATAATATAATGAGTATTATGTCTGTTAGTCAAACAATTAAAAGCGTAAATGATATGCTTAAGTCATTAAATAGTGTAGTATTAATTTTAATTGTTTTATCAGGTGCTTTATCATTTGTTGTTTTATATAATTTATCATACATAAATATAAGTGAAAGAAAAAGAGAAATAGCAACCCTTAAAGTATTAGGCTTTACTGATAAAGAGGTAGATGATTATATTGTTAAGGAAACTATTATTTTAACTATTATGGGTATAGTTTTTGGACTTATATTTGGTATTTTCTTAACTAATATAATAGTAGATACTATAGAAATAGAAATAGTAAGATTTATTCATCAGATAAAGCTATCTAGTTATTTAATAACAGCATTTATGATAATGTTATTTACTATTATAGTAAGTATAATAATTCATTTTGCATTAAAGAAAATAGATATGATTGAGTCTTTAAAAAGTGTTGAGTAATAAAAATTAGTTAGATATCTAGCTAATTTTTTGTATGTTTTTAATTTGAAAGCTATCAGAATAATTTGACAAAAAAATAAAAAAATGCTAGTATACTAAGCTATAAAAAGAGGGGATATTTATGAGTTATAATAAATATGAATTATCAGAAATTTTTGATAAAATTGATAAATTATTACAAAGATATTTTGACAAAGAAAATGAATATAATTTTGATGAGAAAGATGAAGAAGAACGAAGAAATGATTTATCTAAGAAAAGTTATTTGATGTTTTTATCTAATGGAGAAAGAATAAAAATTAAGATTCCTAAATCATCAATACCTCATTTGTTAGGTATAAATACTGAGTATTTAAAAAGTACTGGTTTATATAAAGGTATGAATTCCTACGAAATTATGCTGGAGTTTATTAAAAATTCTAATGATGCGTTTCAAAAACATGAATCAGGTATAATTAATCTTGATAAAATTTTATCACCTTACTTAAATCAGAAGTTGGATTCATTAGTTGAAAACTTAAATATAAATACAAATTGTTGTGAAATGATATGTAAATATGATAGAGGAAAAACATATGGTTATAGTGCTGATTTTGATGATATGTCTTATTTAATATTGCAAAAGAAAAATGAAAAGTATTATGTTTTAAAACTTGCTATGTCAGAGGATGGAACGTGTTTTCCTATGAGTAATCAAGTTTTTAATTCTTATGAAGAATGTAAGGAAATTTTATCATCTTATTTAATTTATCAAGAATTAACTTTATTAAATAATCTTTTGGTATATTATAATAATTCTATAATTGGAAAATTTTATATTTTAGAATATGAAAGAAGGGAAAGATTAGAAAAGTTAAAGAAACTATCTGAAGATTTTGAATGTACGCCAAATGTAATAGCAGACTTTATATTTTCTTTAAAAATAAGGGATGATAAAAGGCAAGGGAATATACGTACGTCAAATATAATAGAAAAATTATGTGATTGTATTAAAAATAAAAAGGTATTTGATATAAGTTTAACTAATGTTGAACAAGAAGATATATTAAAAATAATTGAAACTTATAATGATTCGTTATTTTCGGCGATAACCGCATCAACTGATAATTCATATTCCGATTTACAAACGAAAAATATGAACTTAGAAAAGGAATTAGAAAGACTAAGATTAGAAAACAAATCTTTATCTGAGACTGTTAATTATAGGGATGAAGAATTAGATGAAGTTAAAACTCAAAATAATGAATTAAGAGAAGATATAAACAAAGTAAAAGGAATCATTAGTAAATACTAAGATTCCTTTTATTATAACCATTCTCCGTTTCTTTTAATATATATTTTCTTAATTATATTAACTAAAATTACATATAAGATAACGAGTAATATAACTATAAGATAATACTTAAGAGGAAGGATTACAAAGTTAAATGATTTTACTTTGCAAAGTGCTATTGGAGTTATTATTGTAAGTATAAGCGATAAAAGGGTAAGAAGAGTAAGCGTCATGCTTGCTCTTGATTCTATAAATGCCTTTTTAGAGGTTCTTACGTTATGAATAATCATAAGTTCACTTACGAGGCACATCACAAACCAAGCTGTTTGGAAGTATGCTTGTTTATTAACTCCATTATATCCAAGTACAAACCAGAATATAATAAATGCAATACAATCTATTACTGACGATGTTATACCCATTACTTTCATAAACTTTGATATTCCTTTTGTATTCCATTTTTTAGGTTTTCTTAAGAATTCTTCATCAACGTTATCATAAGGAATTCCTATTTGAGAAAAGTCATAAATAAAATCTTGGAATAACATTTGAATAGGTAAAAGAGGTAAAAATGGTAAGAATATACTTGCTATCATAATACTAAATACGTCTCCAAAATCTCCAGATAAAGCCATTTTCATGTATTTTATTATATTAGCATATACCTTTCTTCCTTCTATTACTCCATCATAAATAACTTTTAAACTTTTTTCTAATAATATAATATCGCTTGCTTCTTTAGCTATGTCAGTTGCACTATTAACTGATATACCAACGTCTGCGGTATGTAGTGATGGAGCATCATTCACACCATCTCCCATATATCCAACAACATGTCCTTTTTTCTTAAATAATCTAATTATTCTTTCTTTTTGAAGGGGATTAAATCTCGCATATATGTTAATATCATCAATCATAGAAGATAATTCTTCATCAGTTAATTTATCAATGTCTGCACCAATTAAAACTTTTTCACTATTAATTCCAACTGTTTTACATATGTTTTCTGTTGCATACCTGTTATCACCTGTTATTACTTTTAAGTTTATGCCAGCCTTCTTAAGCTTTAATAATACGTTTTTAACATCTTTTTTAGGTGGATCTAAAAACCCAACAAAACCAATTAATATCATATCTTTTTCGTCTTTACTAGAGAAAATGTCTTTACCAGGATATTCTTTTTTTTCGGCAAGTGCGATAACCTGCATTCCTTCTTCTTCTAATTCTCTAGCTTTTTTGTTTACAACGTCTATTATTTTATTCGTTATTTTTTCTTCTTTATTTCCAATTAGAGCTTTATTGCAGGATTTTATAACCTCTTCTAAAGCACCTTTAGTAATCATTTTGTATCCATTTGCACCTTTAACAACGATGCTAGTTTTCTTTCTGTTATAATCAAACGGAATTTCATCTATCTTTTCGTACTTATCTTTAATATTATCTATTTTATTTTCTTTAGCATACAAAATAACTGCTTTATCAACTATGTTTTTCATACCCGTTGAAAAATAACTATTTAAGAAAGCATAATTAAGTACGTCTATGTTTTCTTTTCCACTTGTATCTATGTATTTTTGAAGGGTTATGTTATTTTCAGTTAACGTTCCTGTTTTATCAGTACATAAAACGTCTATTGCTCCTAAGTTTTGAATTGCATCTATTTTCTTAACAAGTGTTTTTTTCTTGGCAAGTGTTTTGCTACCCTTTGTTAAATTTACGTTAACTATCATTGGAAGCATGCTAGGCGTGATACCTACTGCAACTGAAAGAGCAAATAAAATAGCTTCCTTAAAATTTCCTTTAATTACGCCATCTACTACCAAAACGACAAGACAAACAACAATCATATATGTAATTAACATTTTAGTTATGTTTTTCATTCCTTTTTCAAAGTTAGTTACTTCTTTTGTGTTATCTATTTCTTTTCCCATTGAACCAAGGTAAGTGTTAAATCCGGTTTCAATTACAATTGCACTTGCACTTCCAGTAATTACACTAGAACCCATTAAACATACGTTTCCCATGCTAAATACGTCTTTAGCATCGTTTTTTTTAGCCTTTTTTTCGATAGGTATACTTTCACCAGTAAAAACGGATTGATTTAAAAATAGGTCTTTACTTTCTAAAATAATTACATCTGCAGGAACAATTGAACCAGCATTTAATTTTATAATGTCTCCAATAACTACTTTTTCTGTTTTGATGGTGTTTTCTTTACCACCTCTAAGTACGTTTGCAAGGCTATATATACTTGCTTTTAATTTTCTGTTAAATTTATAAACCGAGTAGTCCTGGACGAACCTTATAACAGCACTTATAACGGCAATTAAAACTATTATTAATGAACCTAGCCTATCACCTAAAGAAAAGTTTATAACTGCTAAAACAAGTAATATTATAATAAACTGATCTTTAAATGAGTTTAAAAGAAAATATATCCAAGGCTTTTTATCATCCTTAATAACTACGTTTGGACCATATTCTTTAAGTCTTTTTGATGCTTCATCGTTTGATAAGCCATCTTTATTTGATTTTAGATAATGTACTAACTCATCAGATGATAAATTAGATATCTTTTTATATTTGTCTAGTAAAGTTACGTTGTTATCATTTAAATACTTCTTTTTCTTTTTTATATCAAATATCTGTATCATATAACCACCGTCCTATAATAAATTATAACACAATTTTTTTGTTATGAATAAATTAAAAAAAACGAATATTTTATGATAATCGATAAAAATATATTGACAATTAACAAAATAAGACATATTATTAAATTGAGGTGAGGAAAAATTATGAAAAAAAGTGTACTAGCTAAAGCAGTATCTATATTACTAATTGTTATTTTAATTATTGGAATAGGGTGTTTTATATTTATTCCAGAACTTTATGATATGTTTAAAGGAAGTGATATTGATTTATTTAAAAAACATATGCCAATTTATAGATTAGCATTTTATATGTGCTATATAATTGGACTTTATATAGTATATAGATTAATTGGTTTATTTAACATTGTTTATAGTGGAAGTCCTTTTAATAAAAAATTAGAAGATACTTTAAAAGTAATTGCAGTTATGTTTATGATTCTATTTTTAATAGTAATTATTAAAGGTGTATTTATACCAAACTTATTAACGTTTGTAGTTGCACTTATTTGTTTTTTTACATCACTTTCATTTTACGTTTTAGCAGAAGTTATAAAAGCTGCGATAAAATATAAAACGGAAGTAGATTTTACGGTTTAGGAGGCATTTTATGATAGTAGTTAATTTAGATGTTATGATGGCTAAAAGAAAGATGTCACTAAATGAACTTAGCCTAAAAACTGGTATTACAACGACTAATCTTTCAATATTAAAAACAAATAAGGCAAAAGCAATAAGATTTTCAACGCTAGAAGTAATTTGCAAAGCGCTTAACTGTCAGCCAAGCGATATATTAGAATACAAGGGTGATAATAATGAACAGTAAAAATAGAAAAAAACATATATTAGTTCCTTTAATATCTGCTATTTTAATAGTTGTTGTAGGAATGTTAAACATAGATTTTTATTTTAAAAGTGTTATGTTTCCTTTCTTAATGATCTTAATATCAAGTACTATTTTAGTTAAAGATTATGAGAAAATAAATAAAAAGGCCTATTTACTTATCATTCCAATAGTTATTATAATTATAAGTAACTTAGTTTTGAAAGTATTAAAAGGTAATTTAGATGGTACTAACCAGTTACTTAATATAATAGTTTTACCATTATTAATTTCTACGTATTTATTTATGCTTGTAAGAAGTGATTTTAAGGTATCTTTAGAAAATATGTTTTTAGTATTTAAACTATTTCCAAAGAACTTATTTAAAAACCTTAAATTTATTAAAATAGATACAAGTAAAGAAAAAAATGATAAGGTAATTAACATTATTTTTGGAACTATTATAGGTGTTTTTATATCAGGATTAATACTTGTGCTTTTAACTAGTGCGGATGCTTATTTTGATAAGTTTTTATCTAGTATTGTTACAAATATTAATGTAGATTTTAACTTGTGGTATGTTATTAAAGGAATAATATATTTTGTTATCTTGTTTGTAATAGGTATTAACTTATTTAAAAATAAGGAAATAGATTTAAAAGAAAGTAAAATGAGTAACATAAATAAAACAGTTATTACAACTATGCTTTTCATAGTAAACTTTGTATTTGTTTTATTTTTAATATCAGAGATATCTAAACTTTGTGGTAACTTCCTTAAGGTTCCTAAAGGATATATTTATTCCAGCTACGCAAGAGAAGGATTTTTCCAACTTTTATTTGTAACACTAATAAATTTCGGAATAATATTATATTTAATATATAAAACAAACTTAGTTAAAGAAGATAAAAAAGTTAAATGCTTAGTTTTATCTTTAATAGCATTTTCTATATTTCTAATATTTAACTCTTATTATAGAATGTTCTTATACATAGGAAGATTTGGATTTACTAATCTTAGATTACAAGTTATATTGTTTCTATTTATGGAAATTATATTATTTGGTTTTATTATAAAGAAAATAATAAGAGGTGCGAAAAAAGACGGAATGGTATTTTTAATTATTATGACCATAACATACGTAATTAATTTATATGTATGTAATGATTGGTTTATAGGAATTTTGGAGAAAATATGGAAGTAAATGAAAAAAGAGAAGAGACAAAAATACTTATTATATTTTCTCTTTTTTTAGTAGCATTTTGTATTATTTCTCTCGCGTTTTTAAGTATTATTTTTACCTGTTTGTTTGATGATGAATATACAAAAGCTTATGATTTTTATACTAAAAATAAGAAAGTATTAAACGATATTATTAGTGATAAAACAAATTTGGAGCAACCTGGACAAGTGCTTAATATGAAAGAAATATCTTCTTTTAAATATCATGAATCAGAGTGCAATTTTGAAAGATGTAATGGAAAGTACGTTGAAATTTTTAAGAAGATTAGATCCAAAGGTATATTTCCTGTGCTACCACAATATTATGAAGCACTAGTTTATTCTTATGATGAAATACCTCATAGTTCGTTTTATGATGATTATAAATTTATAAAAAAAGATAATAAAACTTGGTATTACAAAGATAATTCCGATAATAAAATAATAATTCATAAAATAAATGAAAATTGGTATTGGTATGAGGCTTATTTTTAAAATATAATTGATAAGATTATTGTGATATAATTAAATACAGGAAGTGATTTATCTTGAAAAAGAAGGAAGAAAAAACTAATGCTATGAGAGAGTTAGAGCAAAAGAAAATTGTATTTAAAACTCATAGTTATGTTAATACCAGCGCCATTAGTGGTATGGAAGTTGCAAGTGTGTTAAATGAAGATCCCAACTATGTTTTTAAGACTTTAGTAACCATAGGTAAATCTGGTAATCACTTTGTGTTTTTAGTACCAGTAAACAGAGAATTAAATTTAAAAAAGGCCGCTAAAACGGTAGGAGAAAAAAGTATATCAATGGTTAAGCAGGCTGAATTATTACCACTTACGGGTTATATTCACGGAGGATGTTCTCCTGTTGGAATGAAAAAGTTATTTAAAACAGTAATAGATGAGAGTGCATCTTCTTATGATAAAATTATATTTAGTGGTGGTAAGATAGGATATCAAATAGAAACTACTTTAAGTGAACTAAAAAAAGCCATTTCTTTTATCCTTGGAGATATTAGTGATTAATAATATATAACAAAAAAACTAGATAACGTGAATTGTTACCTAGTTATTTTTGATTATACTGTCTTCCACTTTTTATTTTATTAATTATATTTTCATCTCTATCGACATTAACAAATAATTGATATGGTTCTATATTTAAGGATTTAGCTATACTTTCTATTTTAGGAATAGTAGGGCAATGTAATCCGCGTTCAACATCAGTTATATACCTAGGACTTAGCTTGCTTAATTCAGCAAGCTTTTCTTGTGAGTAATTATTAACGTATCTATAATACTTTATATTAAATGTTAAAAGATCTTTTAAGTTGTTAAATTCTATTCTCATAATTTACACCTCTATGTAAACTATGATATTATTTACCGCAAAATATTCACATGAACTATTTACTGCAAAATAAAAATAATATATAATGATGGTAGAAAGGAGTTAAAGTATAGTGGATAAGAAAAAATTAACATTACCAATTAAGATAATTATAATAGGTTTTATAATTGGATTAGTAGTTGCAGGCATTGGTGGAGTAAGAGAACTTAATGCAGATAAAACCAATAAGCAAAGGGCAAAAGATGCATTAAAAGCATCAAAAGAAGCTGTTGAAAAAGCAAATGAAAGATTGGAAGAAATTGGAACTGAATATAATGCATTAAAAAGTAAGTATGACTCTAAAGCAAGTGAATGTGATGAGATTGATAATAATATGCGAGCTTCTGATTGGTATACTAATTCCGCAAGATGCGAAAGAGAAAAAAGTGAGATTAAATCAAAAATGACTAAGCTAGAAATGGAAGATGCTGTAATTAAAAATAAAGATTACACAGGTTATTATCAAAAGGTAAAGCCTATGTCATATCAAATTTTCTATATAATTGGTGCATCAATCGCAGGAGTTTCACTACTTGGTGCATTTATAATCTACTTAGTTAAGGGTAAAAAAACTTATAATTAAATTAATAAACTAGGTGGCATTTTAAGCTATCTAGTTTATTGTATTAAAGAATAAAAATTATTATAATAGGAGGCTTAATATGGAAAATAAAGAATATTTAAATGAGCAAAAGTATCAAACCGCAGAAAAATCTATTACATTAGGTGCAATTTTAGTATTAGTTATTGGTTTACTAATCGGAGGCTTTTTAATTTATAAAGGAGTTTCAAAACCAGGAACTAATAAGGTTGATACACTAAAGGTACAATTAGAAAATAAAAAAAGAGAACTTGAATCAGAAGGGGTAAAGTTTGATGAAGCTGCAGAATATCAAGACGGTAAAACTTATGATTTGAAAATTATTACAGAGGCATTAGACCCAAGCTTTCCACATTGTAATTTTGATGAATACAAAAATAATTCATTAACAAAAGAGTATTGTGCTGCTAAAAATAGCACAGATGATTTTTCAAGTGGAGTATTTATAATGATAGGAATATTTATATGTGTGGTAACCGTTATGATTTCAGGATCTATACTTATATTTGCAAAAAGAAGACACATCCTTGCATTTGGAATGCAGCAAACTATGCCACTTGCTAAGGAAGGTATTGAAAAGATGGCACCAACTGTTGGTAATGCAGCAGGAGAAATTGCTAAAGGAATAACTAGTGGTATTAAAAGTGGTTTAAATAGTGAAAGAGATAAATAATAATTAATTAAATTGTTAGGTAAAAAAACTGATAATTAGAAAAAATTTCTAAATATCAGTTCTAATTTTATTTGCTTTTTCTAAAAACTTATTCGTTTTAAGTTTTTAAACTATTTGGCACTCGTAAATATTTTTTGCCACTAAAAATGCCACCAGTATGTTATTAAGATAACAACACTGATATTTTTGATAATTATTTTTTGCTAAAAAGTACATAAAAAAACGACTTTCTAAAGTCGCTTTACTTTCAAATGGCACGTTGTAAAAATGGATTTTCAACTTTTGCTTTTACTAACCTTTCTTACTTATTTCGTACGCCTTTTTTAAATTCTTCTTTCCAATAATCATATCCATGCCTTGATTGACAAAAAAGATAACTTCCATCATCCGCAATAATCAATCCGCCAGGTCCACGCATATTAAGAATCCAAATAAAATCTGCATTTATTTCCTCATCTCTTTTAATCTCTAAATTATAATCTACTAAATTCAAGCTATCATAAAACTTTCTCGCAATTGAAATTTTTTCTTCTTTAGACATGACTAATCATCCTTTTTTATATAAACTCCAATAATTTGGAGTGTATTTGCTTTTGGCAGGGGATGAGAGAATCGAACTCCCAACAGTGGTTTTGGAGACCATTATTATACCATTTAACTAATCCCCTAAATGTAAACAAGTAAATTATAACATAAAATTGTGTTGTTTTACAATATAATTTTTGGTATTTATGAATATATTTAATTGGTGATGATAATGAAAGTTAAATTGGATATACCATATCCTAATATTATGGTAGAAAAAAAGAATTCTTATTATGCAGATATATTAAGTGAAGATTATGCTGGAGGAGTAAGTGAACTTACCGCAGTTTTGTTATATTCATATCAACATTTTTTAAAGTTTGATACTGATGGGGATTTTTCCAAAACAATAGAAGAAATATCAATTGTTGAGATGCTTCATATGGAAATGCTTGGTAAAATAATAAAGTTATTAGGTAAAGAACCAGTATACTCAACTTGTGAAGCATCTAGGGGAGACTGCATTATGTGGAATGCTAATAATGTTAATTATGCATCTGATTTAAGACAAATGTTAAAAGTAGATATTAATTCTGAAAAACAAGCAATAGTTAATTATAAACATCATTTAAATTTAATAGATGATAAACACATTAAAGCAGTTTTATCTAGAATTATTTTAGATGAACAGCATCATCTTAAAATATTTGAAACTTTATTAGAACAATTATGTTAAATTGTGTAAAAATTATCTAAGAAATGCGTATATACATTTCTTTTTTATATATTTTTGTTAAAATTATAATAGGTGATAGTATGCTAGATTTTATAATTAATTTTGGTAAAACGGAGTTTTTAATTCTTCTTGCAATGATACCAGAAATTATTCTTGGTATTATAATCTATAAAAAAGATATCGTTGAAAAAGAGCCAATTAGTTTACTTATAAAATTGTTTTTATGCGGAATTCTGTCTTCTTTTATTGCATTATTATTCGAAATATATTTAGAACGTTTTTTATCAGTTTTTTCAATAAATAAATATATGCTTTTATTAATTAAGTCTTTTTTTGCAATCGCATTAGTTGAAGAACTTGTTAAGTGGTTATTTACGTATGTTATTTGTTATAATAAAAAGGAATTTAATTATGAATATGATGCTATCGTGTATTCCTCTTTTGTAGCTTTAGGTTTTGCTTCTGTTGAAAATATTATAGCAATATTAGGAAATGGTTTTGATATTTCTTTTGCTATAAAAAGAAGTTTAATTACAGTACCAGCGCATAGTTTTTTTGCAATATCTTCTGGTTATTATCTTGGAAAGGCTAAAAGATATAATAAAAGGAATTGGTTTAAAAAATCTAAAAAATATATTATATTTAGTTTATTGTTACCGATTTTTATTCATGGTATGTTTGATTATTTATTATTTGTATCAACTAATATATCATTAATTTTAGAAACATTATTAATAGTGTATTTATATATAACATCTTATATAAAAATTAAAAAAACGTATAAAAAAGATAAAATAAAATGAGAAGTTTAATTAACTTCTCATTTATAATATTCTTCTAAAGTTAGATTATTTTTCTTTAAATATTTAGCTAAATCTTTTCCAACATATCTTAAATGCCAAGGTTCATAATTATATCCTGTTATTTTTTCTTTATCTTTAGGATATCTTATTATAAATCCATAAAGATATGCAATATTTTCTAAATAAAAGTATTCATCACTATCATAATTTGTAGATAAAGCAGTTTTATCTTTTGAAATAATAAAGTCAAAACAAAGACCTATATTATGCTCTGATGTACCTTGTTTTGCAACATATTTTTCAGCATAATCATATCCTTTTTCTATTTTATATGAATTATATATATTGTTAGATTCTTTAAACGTTCTAAATCCGCTTCTTATGTTTATATAATATCCTCTTTGTTTTATATTTTCTTTTAATTCTAAATAATTTTTATATGTTTCTTCTTCAAGTTTTATATCACTATATAAATTATCAGTAACATCAACTATTTTGTATTCACTAATAACTGTTTCATCAATTAAATTAGCTTTATTAACTAATATAGAATATTTATTATTATAATAGTTATTATATTCTTTTAGTTTGTCACTAAAAGAATTCATTTTTTCTACTTCACTTGTTTTTTTTGGTGCTTTTATATTAGCACCTAACTTTGAAAGCTCATTTGATTTGTAGTTAAAAAACGTAATTGTTGGTATTGATAATATTGCAGAAATAATAAGGGTGTTTAAAATTATTCTTTTATATAATTTAGGTTTCTTTTTTCTAGCTGCTTCTCTTAATATAGCTTTTTCAGCATCACTTTCAAATAAGAATTCAGTTTTTCTATCATTTATATTTATTTGCACTATTATCACGCCCTTTATTATATAGAAATTATAACATAAAAAAAGAATAACTAAAATGGTTATTCATAATCAGAATCTTCATTATCTGTTTTAGTTTCTTTTTCATGTTCCCATGTTATACTTATAACACCTGGATCAGTACTTATCTTATTTATAACCATTTCAACTTTACTTGGAGTAGATGTTGTCATAATGGCTTTTAATTTTATTTCATCTTCAGTTATTTCACTTCTTTCTAAACTATTAAGTACTAAGTCATTATTATTTATTATTTTAGCAAAATTAATTCTAACTTTTTCTTCTTTTTCCTTTTTACAGTTTATTTTTATTGTATATTTTTCTTTTAATTTTGCTTTTACCTTATCCATTATAAACAATGATATTAATCTTAGTATAATATTAGAAAGAAGAACGAATAAAGTTCCTATACAAGCTTCTATAACAAGACCGGAAGCACATAAAGTTCCTATTGCTGCTCCACACCATAAAGTAGCAGCGGTATTAAGGCCTTTTATCTTACTTCCATCTCTAAGTATTACACCAGCACCTAAAAAGCCAATACCAGAAACTACTTGAGCGGCAATTCTGGTTGGATCACTATCTGATATATTAATTCCAAATGATAGGTAAACAAATAAAAAGGCTCCAATACAAACTAATACATTAGTTCTAAGTCCAACCATTCTATGTCTTAACTGTCTTTCAAGACCAATTAGTATGCTTAGAGAAAAACAAATTATGATTCTAATTAAAAAAGTTTGTAAATTCATTAAAAAATCTCCTTTCTTTATAGAAACCAATTATAACATATGTTATAATTTATGTACAGGATGTGATTTATATTATGAAAAAAGATACAATAGAAGTAAGTAGAGAAAAAATAGAAAATAAAATAAATGAAATTTTAGATAAAGAAATAAAAAAATATGAGAATAATGAATTTGTTAAGAATTGTTTAGAAGAATTAAAAAGATTATCTGCTGGTGGTAAGAGGGTAAGAGGATATTTAGTTAAATTAGGAGCAATGTTATTTGGAAAAAATGATGATTGTTATATTGATATTGCAGCAGCGTTGGAAATATTTCAAACAGCAATTTTAATACATGATGATATAATAGACGAAGCAGAAGAAAGACGTGGTATGGAAACTATAAATGCTAAGTATAGCGGTCATTTTGGTATTTCTAAAGCAATATGTATTGGAGATTTAGGTTTTTTCTTATCTTATAGAATTATAAATAAGCTTGATATAAGTGAGACTTTAAAAGAAGAAATATCAAGGGTATATTCAAAAACTTTATATAATACAGTAAATGGTGAAATTATAGATGTAGAATTACCACTTAAAGATATAAATTATCATAAAAAAATGGATGATAAAATAATATATGATATCTATATTAATAAAACTGCTTGGTATACTATAATAGGACCAGTACTTATAGGTGCAGCATCAGCTTCTGCAAGTTATTCTGATAAGGAAAAATTAAAACTTATGGGAACTTATCTTGGTATAGCATTTCAAATAAAAGATGACTTGTTAGGTTTATATTCTACAAGTGGTAGTATGGGAAAAACTTTAAATGATATAAAAGAAGGAAAACAAACTATTATTTATAAATACGCTATTGATCATGCAAATTCTGATGAATTAAAAATTATAAATAAATATTATGGAAATCCTAATGTAAGTGCTAAAGAAAATAAAATAATTACTGATTTATTTGAAAAAATAGGTGCTAAGAAAAATGCTGAAAAATTAGAATTAGAATATACTAATAAAGGTATTCAAATAATAAATAGTATGGATGTTCAAAATAAAGATTTATTTATGAAATTTGCAAACTATCTGCTTAAAAGAGATAAGTAACAAGAATAGCTATGGCATAAGTTTATGCTGTAGCTTTTTTTTAATTATTTTCTAATTTATAGGTAGTAAGCATTAAACTTAAATCACTTACATATTCTAAAATGAATTTATCGTTTCTTTTTGATATTATTATACCTATTGTATTTTGGATGTAAAGCACAGTTTTAAAATATAGTTTTAAAATATTATTTATGTTATTATGATAATAGAATAATTTAATTTTATAAAAGTAGGAGACCATATGAATAAACAAGATTATATAAAAATAATAAATGAAAAGATAAGTGGTAGTGCAAAAGATATATTATTAAAACAAGTTGATTTGTTTTATGAAGCTATAGATAACTTTAAACATGCACCTCATAACTATAAAAAAGGAGATTTAGTTAGGTTAGATAAAGGAACACTTCTTCATGGAACCTATAAAAACATTGAAGGTTTAGAAAAGATAGCTAAAGAAGGTTTAATTTGTGATTTATTTTCAAGTGGTAGAAAGTCTAAATATCCTATGACGGTTGGTGTTTGGAATTTAAAGAAAGATTATTTGCTAAAAGATTATATAAATTTTTATAGTGGTGGAACAATTATGTTTAAGGATGAAAACTTAAAGGAAATAAAAGTTATTCCAAAAGATGAAATGAATAATATTATGAATATTGTTACAAGAAATGATTATCATATGTGGTCTATGGTGCAGACTAAAGAAGCTAGATTTATGCCTAGTTATCAACAAGAAAGAGTACAAATTGGTATTATTTTTAATGGTAATAATAAATATGTTAAAGAATTATTAAATGGTGATATTTTAAATAACAATATAAGTGATATAGATGTTAAACCATTTATAAATGAATGGTATTATGAAAGATTCTTAAATGATAGAAAGAATAAGGATGACTTTTTTACCGATAGAGAAAGTGCAATTATATTTGGGCTTCCTTCATGTTTTATAGAAGGTGTTTTAGTTGGTAGAAAATATGAATCTGATGAAAAAATGCTATCCAAAATAAAAGAACTATTACCAGATTGCTACATTTGTAATTTAGATGGAAAAGTTGTAGTTGAAAATAAATAAAAAACATAAGTAAATTACAATAAAATAACTAACCAAATCATAAAATAATGCACTATATTAGTGAAAGGTGATAAAAATGAGTAATATATATGATAAGTATTTTTATAAAATATATAATTGGGCACTTGGTAAAACAAGAAATAAAGAAGATGCGGAAGATATTACTAGTAGCGTATTTGTGGCGATTTATGAGTACTTAAATAAAGATATAGAAATAAAAAGTATAGAAAACCTTATATGGAAAATAGCTCATAATATATGGAACAAGAAAGCTAAAGAGTATATTTTAAATAAAAATAATGATAATTTAGATAGCTGTGATATTGGAAATGAACCTAATGAAATTGATAAAATAATTTATAAAGAAATAATAGGTAATTTAGAAAATTATAATTTAACTAAAAAAGAAATAGACTCATTTAAACTTTATTACTTAAAAGACCTTTCAATAAAGGATATTGCTATCAAATTAGATAGTAGTTGTTCTAACATAAAGTATTATTTATATAATGCTAGACGTAAGATAAAGGAGAAATATGATGATTAAATTAACAGATAAAATATTAAACATTGTAAATGAAGAAAAAAAGATAAAAGGTTTAAATAATTATGCACCTTTGCTACCAAGTATTATAAGAAAAGATGATGATTTAAAAATACTTGTTTTGCTTACTAAAGATGAAGATAATGTATGGGATATAAAAGAAAATATTAAAGCTGATTACTGGGTAGTATTAAATATAAAAACTTTAAAGATAGAAGAATTTAATAAGACAAGTGATAGAAGTTATTTGACTAAAGACTTTATAAAAGCTAATAGAGATGATGCAAAAGAAATTACTAAGTATATGATAAATAAAAAAATAGAATATAAAAAATATTTTATGGATGACTTAGTAAAAGAAGGCATGATAAAGCAAGAAAAATATTCAAAATTAATTGATGATAAAATAAAAGTTGATGATAAATACGTAAATATAAGTGATTATATAAAAGCTGATTTAGAAAAAGAAGCACTTAGTCTAATAGAAGATATTACTGATAAAATGTCAGATCTAATAACAAGAGCAAAATATTCTGTTATTACATACTACTATGATGAATTATTTAATAGAACAGTTGATGAATATTTAAATGATAAAAAAATATCAGAAGAAAAAATAGATGCAATAATAGAGATATTAAAAAATTATTATGTAGGAGTTTTGTTTGTTAAATAGAAAAGGAGAATAATTAAAAATTAAAACAATTATATATTTATGTAGACATTCAGAGCCTATAGCAATGTATGATAATAAAAATAAAACAATGCAATTAAGAAATGAAAAGATTTCTTTAAGTGTTTTAGGAGAGGAAAAAGCAATAAAGTTAAGTTTATTACCAGAGTTAAATAATATTGATAATGTAATTGCAAGTAATTATGTTAGAGCAATAGCAACAGCTAAATATATTGCGTTTAATAATAAAAAGAATATAGAAGTTATACCAGAATTTGGAGAAAGAAAATTTGGAAATATTAATAAGTTAGTATACGAAGTAGAGAACACTTTAAAAAATATTAAAATGTGTTGATGCTGTAATCACTGCATAATATGCTTGTGATTAGTTGATGAATTATTTGAGAATTTAAATAATTAATTAAGCTTATATTAATACGTAAGCTTAATATTTTTTATAATAATTAGCACTCTTACTTGACAAGTGCTAATTATAGATATATAATGTATCTAGTGCAAATAAAAGATGCATAATATTATTTATAAGGGGTGATATTTATGTTTAATATGAATGAAGAAAAAGAAGAAAATGTTTTAGAAAAATATGGTAGAGATATTACTCAATATGTTAAAGATGGAAAGGTTGACCCAGTAATTGGTAGGGATGATGAGATACGTTCTATAACACGTATTTTATCTCGTAAGACGAAGAATAACCCAGTTTTAATTGGTGAACCAGGTGTTGGTAAGACTGCTATTATAGAAGGCCTTGCTGGGCGTATTGTAAAAGGTGATGTGCCAAGTAGTTTAAAGGATAAAACCATTTGGGAACTTGATATGGCAGCTTTAATTGCGGGTGCTAAATATCGTGGTGAATTTGAAGAAAGACTTAAAAATGTTTTAAATGAAGTTAAAAAGTCAGAAGGTAACATAATTATGTTTATCGATGAAATTCATATGATAGTAGGTGCTGGTAAATTAGATGGTGCAATGGATGCTGGAAATATGTTAAAACCAATGTTAGCTAGAGGAGAAATTCACTTAATTGGTGCAACAACTTTAAATGAATATCGTAAATATATTGAAGATGATGGTGCCTTAGAGCGTAGATTTCAAAAGGTACTAGTAAAAGAACCAACTGTATCAGATACAATTACAATACTTAGAGGTTTAAAGTCTAGGTTTGAAGTTCATCATGGTGTATCTATTTCTGATGCTGCATTAGTTTCTGCTGCAACGCTTTCAAATAGGTATATAACAGATAGATATTTACCTGATAAAGCAATTGATTTAATAGATGAGGCTTGTGCAACAATTCGTGTTCAAATGGATTCAGTTCCAGAAAACATAGATAGTTTAACAAGAAGAATTATGAAGCTTCAAATAGAAAGAGAAGCTATTAAAAAAGATAAGGATGATATTAGCCGTGAAAGAGTAAAAGAACTTGATTCTAAAATAAAAGAGATGAAAAGTGAAGAATCTTATTTAAGAGGTAATTGGGAAAAGGAAAAAGCTGTTCAAGTAGATATTAAAAAGACTAAAAAAGAGTTAGAAGAAGCAAGATTTAAACTTGAAATGGCCGAAAATAATTATGATTTAGAAAAGGCTGCTATATTAAGACATGGTACTATTCCAGAATTAGAGAAAAAACTTGATAATTTAAAGAATTCTAATAACAATAAAATACTAAGTGATAGAGTAACTGAGGAGTTAGTTGCATCTGTTATTTCAAGATGGACTAATATTCCAATTTCAAAACTTACTAAGGGCGAAAAAGAAAAGGTTTTAAATCTTGAAGAAAACATGAAATTAAGAGTCAAGGGTCAGGATGAAGCTTTAAAATTAGTTAGTGATGCTATTATAAGGTCAAGATCTGGTATTAAAGATGAAAATAGACCAATTGGTTCATTTATGTTTTTAGGCCCTACTGGTGTTGGTAAAACAGAAGTTGCAAGAACACTTGCTTATGAATTATTTGATGATGAAAAACACATGGTTAGAATTGATATGAGTGAGTATATGGAAAGTCATTCTGTATCTCGTCTTATAGGAGCGCCTCCAGGATATGTTGGTTATGATGAAGGAGGACAATTAACTGAAAAAGTAAGAAGAAATCCTTATAGTATAGTTTTATTTGATGAAATAGAAAAAGCTCATAGAGATGTTTTAAACATTCTTCTTCAAATACTAGATGACGGAAGAATAACTGACGGACACGGAAGAGTAGTTGATTTTAAAAACACTATTATAATAATGACATCAAATATAGGTAGTCAGTATGTCTTAGATGGAAAAGTAGATGAAGATATGATGAATGCTGAATTAAAAAACTATTTTAGACCAGAATTTCTAAACCGTATTGATGAAATAATTGTCTTTAATGCATTAAGTAAAAAAGTTATTTATGAAATATTAGATAAGTTAGTAGATGATTTAAATAAAAAAATAAAACATCAAAGAATAAGTATATCTTTAACAGAAAAAGCTAAAGAATTTATTGTTGAAAACGGATATGATCACAATTATGGTGCAAGACCACTTAAGAGGTATTTATCTAAAAATTTAGAAACATTACTTGCTAAAAAACTTATATCAGGAGATGTTATATCAGGTGATAATTTAACAATTGATGCATCAAATGATGAATTAGTTATAAAAAAATAAAAAATGAAGTTTTTATATAAATTTCATTTTTTTTGTATAAAATATAAAAAAATATAACATATATTAAATAAAAATAGTAAAATAAATTGTAAAGTTAAAATAAAATTGTTTATTTTGTTATTTTTTGTGGTAATATTATAATAGATTATATAGTAAGGAGTTGATAAGATGGCAAAGGAAGAAAAAAATAAAGTAGGAAGACCAAAGTTAGCTGAACCAGAACTTATTAAGGATTCTTGGATAAAAGTAGGTTCAAGTTTATTTGTAGCATTAGTAATGGCACTATGTGGAGCTGGTATTTTAACTTCGGGCACTCCATTTAAAATAGAATCTTTAAATAAAGCTCAGGCAAGTGTGGCCAAAGTTGATTCGTCTAAAGTAAAAATTATAAAAGCTAACAGACTAACAAAAAGAATTATTAAACCAAATGGTGAAATAAAATATATTATTCCGGCTAATAAAGTTAATGTTATAAATATAAACAAATAAACATCTTTTAAAGATGTTTTTTAATTATTAGAAATAATGATATAATAACAAAAGGGAGTTATATATGAAAAAAGTATTAATCAGATTTATTTTTACTCTAATAATGTTATTTTTATTTAATAGTAAATTAATAGCTAAAGAAGTAAACGTATATGTATTTTATGGAAAAACTTGTCCTCACTGTGAGGAGGCTTTAGAATACTTAAGTAAAATAAAGAATAAGAATGAGTTGAACATCATTAAATATGAAGTTTGGTTTAATGAAAATAATGATCAGAAAATGAAAGATATAGCAAATTATTTAGATGTTAATCCAAGTGGTGTTCCATTTGTAATAATAGATAATACCCCGATTTTTGGATATTCTACTGGCGTTACAGATGATATATATAAATATCATATTAAACTTGCTAAAAGAAAGGATTTCAAAGATAAAGTTGGAATAAAATTAGGTGTCGTAAATGAAACTTTAACAGAAGATAATATAACAAGTAATAACGTGTTAAAAAAAAGTTATGAACTTTCTATTTTGACATTTGGAAACGTAGATTTCGAAAACAAAAACATATATTTATCTAGCATAATATTAGGTTTAATAGATGGTTTAAACCCAAGTATGATATGTGTTTTTATAATCATATTAGCACTTTTATTGGAAGGTAAGAATAAAAAAAATAAAATTATTTTATCATTTATCTTATTATTTTCTTTAAATGCATCTTATATTATATTTATTAATAATGGTGGTTTTGATAATGTTATTAACTATGCTTCATTAGCAAGACTACTATTATCCGTAATACTAATTTGCTTTGGAACAGCAGAACTAATAATTTATGCTAATGAGTTAGATGAAAAAAAACAAATTAAAGAAAATAAAATAAAAAAATTATTAAAAGATAAAAGGTTAGTTGTGTTGTCTGTTTTTATGATAATATTTGGAATTTTATTTAGTCTTATTAAAGTATCAAATGCAAGTGATGTATCTATTTTATTTAGCGACTTATTAAAATTAAATGGTTTGGCAAATAAAATACCATCTATAGTTTTATATACTTTATCATCTTTTGTTATAAATGTTATAATGCTTATGATATTGTTATTATTAGTAAAATTATTTGACAAAACCAAACTATGCAAACTATCTAAGTTAATTAGTGGAATATTGTTTTTTATTATAGGAATATTTATACTTGTTAAATAGACAGAAACGAATTTAAAGGAAGTGATATAAATGGGAACTTTATTTGTTGTTGCAACCCCAATTGGTAATTTAGATGATTTTTCAAAAAGAGCTTGTGTCACTTTAAGACAAAGTGATTTAATATTAGTAGAAGATACAAGGCAAACAATAAAATTACTTAACCACTTTGATATTAAGGTAAAAATGCTTTCTTATCATAAATTTAATGAAAAAGAAAGGGTATCAGAGATAATAAATCTTTTAAAAGAAGGTAAGAATATATCTTTAGTTTCTGATGCTGGAACACCTTGTATATCAGATCCGGGTTATATTTTAATAAAAGAAGCATTAGAAAATGATATTAAAGTAATAGGCATTCCTGGTTGTAGTGCGGTTATAACATCTTTATCGGTAAGTGGGCTTGATACTTCATCATTTGCATTTTATGGGTTTGTTCCAACCGAAAATAAACCTAAAAAAGAATTATTTGAACGCATAAAACACTCTTTTGTTGCAACAAAGGTTATATATGAATCACCAAAAAGAATAATAAGATTATTAGAGTATATAAAAAAAGAAATGCCAGGATGTGTGGTTAGCGTATGTAATGAACTTACAAAGATTCATGAACATACTATTCATGGTAACATAGAAGAAGTTTATGAAAAAATGAAAGATGATCCCAATAGTTTAAGGGGTGAGTACGTAGTTTTAATTAATAATGAAAGAAAAAAGGAAGAAAAATGTGAAGTGTCTATAGAAGCATTATTAATTGATTTAATAATTAAAAATAAATGTTCTTTAAAAGATGCTATTAAGCTTCTAAATGAAAAAAATAAAGATCTTAGTAAAAAAGAAATTTATAATGCTAGTATAAGATTAAAAAATATAATTAGTTAATTAACACACAATCTAATTAAACATATAATATAGTATGAAAAAGCATATTATATTTAACATTTTTATTCAATTTATAATTCTTTTTATGTCTGTTTTATTATATTTTGACAGTAGGAAAATAGTGAAATTATTTATATCACTTTTATTAATATGGTTTATATTTATACCAACATTTATAGAAAAAAATTTTTGTATAAAAATCAAATATAGCCTTCATTATTTATTTACTATTTTATGTTTAGCTATTTTTATTATTTTAATTGCAATTTAATTATATTACTATTATAATTAAGATAAGAATAGGAGTGGATTATGAAAGGTAATTATAATGATATAATTGATATTATACTAACCCTTTTAGAAGATGATGAAGTAGGAAAATCACTTGCTATATCAGGTAGTATAGTACCATATATAATAATGAATATTGAATCAAAAGAATATCACAGTGATTTCTATATTTTAGTTAAGAATAAAAATATAAATTATATTAGAAATAAAATAAAAAAATTATCTAAGGAATATGATTTTGATATTATTTCGGATTCAAAGAAATATTCAAAAGAAGATTTTGGATTTAAAATAAAATATCAAGATACTTACGTAGGTTTTTTCCCTTATAGTATAATAGATAATATTTTAACTATAAAAGCATATTCTATTGAAGATAATGATTATGTAATAAATCTTAAAACGAAAACTATACCAAATATTACTAAAAGTAGTTTTATAAGAAATATTAGATTTGCAAAAAATAAGATACTTAGAATAGTAACTCCTGAATTTATCTTGGCAGATAAAGAATCAAGAGAAAATGAATCTGATAATATGACGGATGAAGCAATGTATTTGCTAAATAAAATAAGTGATGAAAGCGTTCTTAAAATAACTAGAGAGGCAATAGAGGATACACAGATTAAAATTATTGAAAAGAAACTCGTTAAAAATGACAAGATTGTTAATATAATTTTATTATTTATATTCTTGATGCTTTTAATAATAGCATACATTTGTTTTAAAAAATAATCCCAAATAGGGATTTTTTTAGTATAATATATATAAAGAGGTGACTTTTTTGGAAAGAATAATTTTTCATGTTGATGTTAATAACGCCTTTTTATCGTGGTCTGCGATTGATATGTTAAAAAACGGGAGTAAACTAGATATAAGGACAATTCCATCTGTAGTTGCAGGTGATGAGAAAAAAAGACATGGTGTTGTAGTTGCTAAAAGTTTTCCAGCTAAGATGGCTGGTATAAAAACTGGTGACCCTCTTTATTTAGCAAGAAGAAAAGTAGATAAATTATATGTTGTTAATTCTAAAAGAGATAATTATATAAAATATTCAAATGCTTTTTATAACATATTATGTAAGTACACACCTATTATTGAAAGATATTCTATAGATGAATGTTTTATGGACATGACGGGTATGAAAATGCTATATGGGGATATGGAAAAATTAGCTTATAAAATAAAAGATGAAATATATGATAAACTTGGATTTACTGTTAATATAGGAATTGGTAATTGTAAAGTTTGTGCTAAAATGGCTAGTGATTTTGAAAAACCTAACAAAGTACATACTTTATATCAAAATGAAATAAAAGAAAAAATGTGGCCTTTGGATGTTGATGAATTATTTATGGTTGGTAAAAAATCAAGTATAAAATTACATGAACTTGGTATAAACAAAATTGGTGATTTGGCATGTTCTAATTTAAATGTGCTTGAAAAATATTTTAAATCAATGGGACGTATGATGTATGAATACGCAAATGGTATAGATGATTCAGATGTAGAAAAACCACTTCCTAAAAATAAAGGAATAGGAAACTCAACAACACTTTCTAAAGATGCAACAGATATTATGACACTTAAAAAAGTAATAAAGAAATTATCATATATGGTTGGAATTAGATTAAGGGGAGAGGATAAGTATGCAACTGTTATAGCAGTTCAACTTAAGAATAATAATTTTATAAATTTTGTTCATCAAAAAAAGTTAATTAATCCGGTATCTTCGGACGACGATATATATGAAAATGCTTGTGTTTTGTTAAAAGAAATGTGGAATGGGGATCCCATAAGATTAGTTGGTTTAAGAGTAAGTGATTTTACTGATAAATCATATGAACAAGTATCGTTGTTTGAAAAAGTTGGTAAGACTAATGAAAGAGATAAGGTTCAAAAAGCGATGGATAAAATAAATAAAAAATATGGTAACAATACGATTAAAAGTGCATCTTTATATAATGATGAATAATAAATATATGAATAATTATCAAAATAATATTGATTTTATTTTATTTGTTTGTTAAAATACTACTAGCATTTAAAAAATGCATAGTTTTTGGCGGAGTTGGTGAAGTGGTTAACACACTGGTTTGTGGCACCAGCATACGTGGGTTCGATTCCCACACTCCGCCCCATATTTTTGAAATGTAATCAGACTTTATAGCCTGATTTTTTCGTATTAAAAATTAATAATTAAACCGAAATAATTGTTTGTTTGGTATAATATTTATAGATTAATTTTTCGGAGTGATTTTTATGAACATTGAAAAAATAAAAAATGCTTTATTAGAGTGTTATTCAAAAGATTTATGTTATCCTAAAGTTCAAGATAATTGGAATTATGGTAACAAATGCTTTGGAATGAGCGCAATAACATCTCTTATTGTTAATGATTATTTTGGTGGAGATATTTGTAAAATTTATGTTGATGGAATTAGCCACTATTTTAATTTAATAGAAAATAATATTGTAGATTTAACTAATAGTCAGTTTAATCACAAAATAGATTATAATGATTATAAAATTGTAGATAGACAAAAAATATTAACTGATGATACAAAACATAGATATATAACATTAAAGGAAAGGTTAATAAACAAGTTATTAAAACAAGTTGATAAAAAAGTATATTCTTGCAAGTCTTGTGATAAATTAGTAGATAAGTTTCCTGATGATGCAACAGTATTTCTGGGTAAAGATAATGACATAGTTTTAGTTGGGGAAGCACCTGCGAATAATGGATGGAGAAAAAGTCATAAATTGTGGACTGATTTAAATGGTAAGGTATTACCTAGTGTGTTTGTTTTACAAAAATTGTTTGACATTATTGATAGAGATATATTTGAAACCACATTTTTAGAGTCAGTAAAGTGTTATCCTCTTGAAAGAAAGAATTTGAAAATTTGTTCTAAAAATTGTAAAAACATAATGTTAGAACAATTAAAAATTATAAATCCTAAATTGATTATTACTTTAGGAGAATTCCCAACTAGAAATTTACTTGATTTTAAATTTAATAAGTTTGTGGATGTAGTTGGTAAGATATATGAAGTTAATGACTATAAAATCTTACCTATATATCATCCTAGTCCTATATATCCAAAAAGTTATAAAGGTAATTTACCTATATTTGAGAGATTAAAAGAATGTAATAAATAATTCGAAAGGTAGTTGATTAATATGAATGCTATGGAAAAAATATTGCATGATAGGTATTTAGAATTTTGGACAGATATTTATGGTATAGAAAAAGAAGAAATAAAATCGTTAATAAAATATACTGAATATATTAACAATACGTTAACTTTTACACACTCGCCTAATGGATCTTATAATGAGATTAAAGAGATTCTTATGAAAAAACATTTAGATTATTTGGACGAAGCAATATCTAATATTTTACAAGGAAATTATAATAGTCTTTCTTGTACTATAAGAATTATAATAGAAAACTATATAACATTTTATTTGATAAACAAGTATAAAAAATATGATCTATGGAAGTATTGGTACGTTTATGGGGCTTATAAAGTTTTTCGGATTATTGACCATGAACCAGGTCGAAGCATTGCAAAAAAGACATATTTAGATATGTGTGAATCCTTTGGAATTAATGATGTGAACATATTTGATATGCAATCATATAGTTGGTTGAAAAAAGTCAAAAAACTAAAAAATTATAATTTTAAACAGGCTTGTAATTTAGTTGATTCTAATTTATATAAAGACTTTAATTACTTAAGCGAAAGAATTCATAATAACAATGTGATTTTTAAAACATTTTCGGTTGATATGAAAGTTTTCAGTAAGTATATATATACTTTGTATGATATAACAGATAAAACGATAAGGCTTTATGATCATAGATACTTAAGAAGATATAAATATAAATCATTATGTCAAGAATTGTTAGAAAGTTTAGATGTGTGTTTGAATTATAATGAGAATTTTGTAGAAGAATTTGACGCAAAAGTATAATAAAAAAGGTGAAATAAATGAAATCGGATGTTTATAAAATAAATAATGCTGTGGAAAAAATTAAAACGGGTAAAAATACACAGTTTTTGGATGGAAGAGAACTTAAAATAGTAACAGGAAAGTTAAAAAAGAATGAGTATAGCATATATTATCCTTATAAATATAGTGAAAAAGTAATGTTATACACAGGAAAAATTCCAAAAGTTAAGTTATTTAAAGTTTATACTGTGGAAAATATTAGACATCAAGATATTTTAGGTAGCTTATTTTCTCTTAACATAGATTCATCATACTTTGGTGATATAGTATTTTATAATGATTACTATTATGTTTTTGTTAGTGATGATTTAGCATTATACATAAAAGATAATTTAAAAATGGTAGGTAATAAAAAAGTTTCATTAGAAGAAGTAAATTTAAATGTGTTAGATAATTATGAAAGAAAGTATGAAGAAAAAGAAATGATAATATCAAGCTTAAGAATTGATAATGTTATATCTGGCATAATTAATACATCAAGAAAAGTTGCTCTTGATAAGATAAAAAATAAAGAAGTAATAGTTAATTATGACGTTATGAATAAAAACTCATACATACTAAAAGAAAATGATATATTTAGTATAAGAAGATACGGAAAATATAAATTTGTTGGAATAGTAAAAAGTACTAAGAAAAATAACTTTATCGTTAGATATTTAAAGTACATTTAAAAAAATTTACTTACACAAAAATAAAATATGTGTTATAATTAACTTCGCAAATGAGTTGCTAAAAAAGCGTAAATCCGGTTTGTTTAGCAATTCTTTTTTATGTAAAGGAGGAATTTCTTATGAAAAAAGAATTAAATTTAGGAAAGGACAAAATTGGTAGTCTTTTACTTGCGTTTTCAGTTCCTTGTATAATAAGTATGCTTATAAACTCTATTTATAACATAGTGGACCAAATCTTTATTGGTCAAGGAGTTGGATACTTAGGAAATGCTGCAACCAACGTAATATTTCCAATTGTAATTTTTTGTAACGCAGTTGCAGGTTTAATAGGAAATGGATGTGCTGCTAACTTGAGTTTAAGACTTGGAGAAAAAAAGGAAAATGAAGCTAGTAAGTCAGTTGCATCAACAATTTTATTTACAATTATATTAGGAGTAGTAATAAGTTTAATTTTGTACTTATTGCTAGATAAATTAGTTTTATTTTTTGGATGCACACAAAAAGTACTTCCATATGCTATTTCTTACGGTAAAATAATACTTTTAGGTGCTCCTTTCATGATTATATACTCAGTATTATCACAAATAATAAGAGCGGATGGTTCTCCTAAGTACTCAATGGTATTACTTGTTTTAGGAGCAGTTATAAACTTAATATTAGATCCAATTTTAATAATGGGATTTAATATGGGTGTTAAAGGAGGTGCTATTGCAACAATAATTGGTCAGATAGCATCAGCTATTATGGCACTTATGTATATTAAAAGATTTAAACAAGTAAAAATAGATAAAAAAGATTTTAGGATAAATAAAAGTATATTTAAGGTAATGGGATATGGATTATCTAGTTTTATTACTCAAATGACTATCTTAGTTTTATTTATATTCATGAATAACATAATGACAAAATACGGAGCATTATCTAAATTTGGTAGTGACATACCACTTTCAGCATACGGAATAGTATCTAAATTAAATAGTTTATTTATCTCATCTGTTCTTGGTGTTTCAATAGGTGCACAACCAATTATTGGATATAACTATGGAGCGGGTAACTATAAAAGAGTTAAAGAAACTCTTAGAAAAGTGCTAATAATTAACTTTTTAATAGGAATTATATTTAATTTATCATTTCAACTATTTCCAAAGTTTTTAATAGGAATATTTGGTAGCGCAAATAATAGTTTATATGTTACGTTTGCATGTGATACATTAAAAATATTTCTTATGGTGTGCTTTTTAAATGCGTTTGAAATGACTACTAGTATAGTTATTCAGTCACTTGGAAATGTAAAAAAATCAACTGCAGTATCATTTATTAGACAAATTATGCTTTTTATTCCACTTACTATTTTATTAACTAGTAAGATAGGTTTATATGGAGCTTTATATGCTGGACCAATTGCAGATACTATATGCTTTATATGCGTTATATTTATATTTTTTAGTGAGTATAAAAAGCTTGGTAATATGAGTGAGGAATCAGAAAAAGATACAAAAGAAAAAATTACATCTAAGGGTAAAAACAAAGTAATTATTACCATAAACAGAGAATATGGTTCTGGTGGTAGGTTTGTAGGAAAAATAATAGCAGATAAGTTAGGTATTCCATTTTATGATAAAGAGTTGATAAACGAAATATCAAAGGAAAGTGGATTATCTAAAAAATACATAGAAGAAAATGAACAAAAGAAACATTCTCTAGGAAGCTCTATATATAATAATGAAGATGCTTTATTTATCGCGGAAGATAAAGCAATTAAAAAGCTTGCTTCAAAGTCATCTTGCGTAATAGTTGGTAGATGTGCAAATTACATATTAAGTGGTAAGAAAAACGTTTATAAAGTATTTTTATATAGCTCTTTAGATAATGAAATAAAACGTGCAGTTAAATATTATGGTTTATCTAAAGATAAGGCTGAAAAACAAATTAAAAAGATTAATAGGCAAAGAGAAAAACATTATAAGTATTATACTGAACATAATTGGAAGGATTTTGCTAACTATGATATTTGTTTAAACGTAGATGAAATAGGTGTAGAAAATACTGCAAACTTAATAATTGATATGATTAATAAAAAATAATATAATAAGTCTTTTGAATAATATAACTTTTAATTAAAAGATTTCATTTTTATAGTTTTTCAAAAACTATTTTACATAATTAAAAAGTGGTGAACCCAAAATATCATATTTAGATGAAAGTTAAGAATATAATTACTCTATTATTTATAATAAAAGATAAAGAGAACTTATACTAAAAGTTCTCTTTAATTATGGACATTATTTTATTTTCAGTATTTTTATTAGGAGCAATTATGTGAATGCTTCCTTTATTATTCTTATTTAGATTATTATCATTATTTAATAAATTATATACTCTGTTTGCGATGCCATGACTTCCATCAACAAATGTAACATTACCTAAAACCTTTGTAATAGCATTTTTTGCAAGTGGGAAATGAGTACATCCTAAAACAACAACTTCATATCCTTTGTAGTCTTTTAATAAATCATTTAAATAGCTATAAGTATCCTTATTATTTTCTATTAAGGAAGCAAGTAGAGGAGCTTCAATTAAAATACAGTTTTTTGTCTTATAATTTTTAAATAACTCTTTAAATCTTTTACTTTCTCCAGTGCCTTTAGTAGTTAATATAATTGTTTTTTTATCTTTATAGTGATCATAAACTACTTTAACTGCTGGCTCTGTTCCAATAAAAGTTATGTCCTTATATTTTTTTCTAATATCGTTTAACACAACTTCTGTTGCTGTATTACATGCACATACAATTAATTTTGGGTTATACTTAAGCAAATTATCCACAGCACAACATACTATATCAAATAATTCTTCTTTTGTTTTATTACCATATGGATTATTTTTGCTATCTGCATAATATACGTAATTTTCGTTTGGTAACTTTTTAATTACCTCTTTTAATATTGTAGAGCCACCAATTCCTGAGTCAAAAAAACATATTGGAGCATTTTTTTTCATAAATTTAACACCTTCATTTTTAATTAATAAATATTACTCTATATAATTATAAATGAAAGATGATTATATATCAAGTTATAAAAAAGGATTCTAAATCTTATTTTTAGAATTCTTTTTTGCTTCTTTAATAATCTTTTTATTGTTTAGTAATCTTTTATTATTAGGTTCCATCTTTATTGCTATATCAACCCATTTTAAAGATTCATCTATTTCTCCTAAGTAAAACGTACTTATAGAAAGTAAGTCATATATTGTGTAATCAAAACTAAAGGGTTCATTTATGTATGTTTTTTCATGAGTTTTAATATTTAGAGCCAAAAGGCAATATTTTTTAACAGCACTAAAGTTATTAAGCTCATACTCTAAAAATGCCATTTCAACATATGCATCTCTTAAATAAGGAGCTTCATTAATTGCCTTATTAAGCCACATTTTAGCCTCTTCATATCTTTTTAAGTATTTATAACATCTTGCTATAAAACGCATAGAAGCTGCTCTTTCATCTTTCCATGTTGCGGACTTTAGAGAAAGATGATAAATAAGTGTATCTATTGCTTCGTTTAATTTTCCATAATACATATATTCTCTTCCTAAATAATGAACATTTCTATCATTATAAGGATCTTCTTTTACAGATAATTCTAATAAAGGAAGATAACTACTTCTTGATTTAGAACTATCTGGATAATGATCAACTATTATGTCATTTGTAGTAGCCCAAACTTCATTACTTCCAGTATATTTTAAAACTTCATGAACCGGATTTATCCATTTAAAATTTTTTCTCGCATGTATTTTCTCATAGTAAAAACTTACCTTAGGATTCTTATTTTCATCATGACTCCAGTTATAAATATATCTTACGTGATTTACTTTTTCATTTTCTAATATTTCTTCTAGTTTTTCTCTCCAATTAGGACTTATTACTTCATCAATATCTATACATACACATATATCAGCATCAAGTGGTACTAACTTTAAAGATTCATTTCTTGCAACATCAAACCTCCAAGGTTTTATTTCTTTAGTAGTTACTTTAGCACCTAATTCTTTTAATATTTTAACAGTATTATCAGTTGAACCGGTATCTAAAACGTATATGCCGTCAGCACTCTTAACGGACTCATACCATCTTTTAGCAAATTTTTCTTCATTTTTACTTATGGCATAAACATATATTTTTTTCTTTTTCATAAAAATATCCTTTCTTTTATTTTCCTAAATATTCTATGATTAATGTTAAACTAGAGTTTGTAAAGTAAGAATCAGAATCAATGTTTTGTAAATCTGGTGTATTAAGGTAAATATTTCTTTTTGACACATTAGATAGTTCATATAAGTCATTAGTACTATCTATAGATAGAATTCCTTCAGCGTGAATATGTGAGGTTTCTTCATTTCTATAGAAACAACTAGCACCTACATAAATATTATCAGTTCCAACTTTTTTAAATGCAAGGGTTGCAAAATCTATCTTTGGATCAAAATTTTCATTAAAATATGGAACTCTTACGTACGCATTAAAAGATATTTTATAATATCCCTCTTTATTAAACTTAATGGTATTATTATTAGAATCTAACTCTACTATGTTATTTGTATCAATTTCTTTTCTTTGAAGAGGAAGTCTTTCTCCTTTTGATATTTCGTATCCATCATCTAAGTAATCTTTGTTAAAAGCAACTATGTATGCTGCATTTATTTTATTTGGAATGTTTTCACCATTTAATCCATCTTTTCCTTTTGGAATCATAAAAGTTAAAATATGGTTATCATTAACTTTATTATCAATTACTTTTGCACTAGTATTAGAATCTACCGTTACCGTATCTTTAATTGTAATTGTTTCTGATTTAGCTAGAACGTATCTTGGTCTATTTAATTTATTTTTATTAATTTCATTAATAGCATTATTTAATATGTTGCTACCACAATTACTTTTTTTAATAAAATTTTCATTCATATTAATTATCTCCTTTCTTTAATATATTATTAGTTAACAAAAAAAGTAATAATTTTATATTCCTATATATTGCTTTAATTTAAATATAATAGTTTTTTTGTTATAAATTAATTACACTTATACTTAAATAATTAATAAGCTATAATGATTAATTTAAAAAGATAAGGAGGATAATAATATGTATAAATGTAATGATGATTATGAAAACATAAAAAGAAAAATAGAAGAGGAAAGAAAAAAATACAAATTTTGTTATATTAAAGGTCCGACAGGACCAAAAGGGGATAAGGGTGATATGGGACCTAAAGGAGAAAGGGGTCTTCCAGGTCCTACTAGTATTGATGTTGGAGTAACAAAAACAGTGGAACCTTATGAGTTTGCCAAAGTAGAAAATGTTGGGACAAAAAAAGATGCTATTTTAAACTTTAAAATACCAAAAGGGGATAAAGGAGATACAGGACCTAAAGGAGAAAGAGGACTTACAGGTCCAAAAGGAGATAAAGGAGATACAGGACCTAAAGGAGATACGGGAGAAAAAGGAGAAAGAGGAGAGCAAGGACCTTCTACTATACAAATTGGAAATATAAAAACAATAGAACCAGATGATAAAGCAGAAGTTATTAATGTTGGAACACCAGTAGATGTAGTTTTAGATTTTAAGATACCAAAAGGAGATAAGGGTGATATGGGCCCTAGGGGACTTCCTGGTGAAATTGGAAGAACAGAACATATTGCAATAGATGAAACAGAAACGTTAGAACCTGGAGAAGATGCAACTGTTATGGATACATTTGAAAATTGGGTACATCATCTTTCTTTTTCGATTCCAAAAGGCCAAAAAGGTGATACGGGTCCTAAAGGAGATATAGGTCCAGCAGGCCCTCCAGGAAAAGATTTTACATCTTCTTATGGAATAAGATATTCTAATACAGAAACACAAATAAATTTACCTCAAGCTGTTGATACAGCACTTCCACTACCTGAAAAAGGAGCAGCATTGTTTACCGAATACATAAATGATAATTCAATTAAAATAAAAGAAAATGGTGTTTATTTAATATCATTTTCACTGTGTGGTGCAACAAATGAAGATTGTTCTTTAACTACTTCTGTAAGGGCAAATGGATTATTACAGCCTGCTACTAATATTACTAGTGAATTTCAAGCTCAAATAATTAATTGCATGAGTGGTTCTACCATTGTATCTCTTAATCAAGATGACCTTATTACGTTAAATATAAAACCATCTATGACTGTTAATATGATATTTAATGGAAGTACAAGTGCAATGTTAAGTGTTGCGAAAATACATTAAGAGTAGATTGATTCTATTCTTTTTTTATGCAAATTAATTATTTTAAAATTTATTTAAAACATAACTTATAAAGAAGGAGGAAGATAAAATGCAAATTATAGATGATAATACGGTTGTAGTTTATAGTAGCAACGAACTAAAACAGGTTTTAAGTGAAACAAATAATTATAATTATGTTTATTTAGGAAATGATATTAGTCTTGAAAGTGGTTTTACAATAAATGCTAATAAAATAAACGTAGCAATAGATGGAACTTATAATAATGTTAAGTATACTTATACTAATTATTTAACTGATAATGCAGATGTAATAAACGTTAGTACCACAAACAAAAAAATTACTTTAAAAAATATGAATATAATAAGTTCACATACTTATGGAGTAGTTTATGTTCCATCTCATCCAAACTATTCTAACTTAACTGTTTTTTATAATAACGTTAATTTTAATGGTGTAGAGCTTTCCTGTAATTATTATGGAATAACTAAGATAGTTGACTCAAATATAACAGGTGAAGATACAAATTCAGTTACCGTAAGAAAAATATGTGATTCTAATAGAATTATAATAGGAGGAAATACAACAATTACAAGTAGTTCAAATACTAATACTATTTTCTTTTTTAATGATGTTATTCCATCTTATATTAAAATAGTACCTAATAGTAATGTTAATATCACAACAAATAGGGAACTTATGAATGGTACTAATAGACTTGATTTAATAGTAGGTCATGGCTCAACTTTTCTATTAACTACTGGAAATGGGTTTGCAATAACAACAACACATGGTGCTAGAAACGTTTTAATAGAAGAGATGGCTAATTTTACCTTTATAGAAAAAAGCCATCAAAGAGTTCCAATGTGGAATGTATTTGGGGATTTTAAGGTTTTAGAAGGTGCTAGTGTATCAGTTATAAATACGTATATGAATACACCAACAGATAATTATAATATTTATTTTAAAGGAACAAATCAAAAGTTTATATTAGATAATCCAAAATATGTAAATATTTATACCAAAAATGCAAATGTAGTTTATACGAATAATCCGGTTGAGTTTTCATTTAAATTTAGCAGGATAAACATGTGGATATATGCTCTTGATTATAATTTGGCATGTACACTTGATGATGCTCCAGCTTTTTCTTGGTTTAAAGAAAATACGCCTTCAAAAATAACGGGTACATTAAATAAAGATAATACGGTTATTTCATCTCATAATTTTACGTATAGTGAGTTAGATCTATTACCAGATATAAGTAATTTCTCATTTCAAAGTAAAAAAATATTAACGATAGGAATGCTAAAGATGAACGTTCATCCACTTACTGCTACTACAAATGCTATATCAGGTCATACAATACCTTATTCTAATGTAAAAATAGAGTATGATAATAAGAGTTTAATGCTAGAAGCAGATGAAAATGGTTTATTTGAAGCTAATATTAATGATAATATTTTAGATAATACAAGAGTTAAAATAACTGCTTGTTTAAATGCTTGTTTTTCAGAAAGAAAAGTAATAACTCCTTTTAATGGTGAATTAACACTTCTAAACGTAACAGATAACATTCCTTTTAGTATGATGCCATCATCTATAAATCCCGTTATTTTACCTAAAAAAAATAAAACAGTAATAACTGTAGTTGATAGCAGAGTAAATAGTACTAGTTGGAAACTTTATATAAATTATATAAATCCTATGATTGAAAAGGAAGGAAAAGTATTAATAGATTCACTATTATTTAAAAAATTTGATAATGAAAAAATTAATATAAATGTAAATAAAAAGATGATATATCAATCAAATGATAATGGTGGAAATATTTCAGTAAGTAATGTTACTTTTTCTACTGATAAAGGATTGCTTTTAAAACCTAGTAAAAGTTTGTTAGAAGATGAAGATTATTCTACTTTAATAATTTGGAGTATAGAGGAGTAATGCCTTTACAGAAAGGTATAATTATTCATAAAATATACCGTGATGAGGTGAATTATGGCAAAAGATTATATTTATGTTAAACTTTATAATAATGGTCTAAGTTCAAATAATATAAGAGTTAAGTTAAAGAATAAATGTAATAAGATTGTTTTTGATGGAAAAACAAATTATTTTGGAAAGATAAAAATACCAGTTTGTAATAATAAAGTATATAAATTAATTGTCTATTATAATTTAACAAAAAAAGTGATACCTTTAATTGCAAGAGCAAATGAGGTTTATTGTATAAATTTTGGTAGTAATAAAAATAAAAAACATCTTATTGCAATTTTATTAAAGGATAAGAATTATCCAAATATAAGAATAGAAGGAGGTATGATGACATTATGTCAAGACACACAATCCCTATAACGAATGGTAAAGGAAGTATTGAACTTGTTACTGGAACTTATAATGCACAAGCAGTAGCAGGAGGGTATGACGCTTCAACGTTAGATCCTAAAAGCGTTACCATAATAGATGGAACTGATACATATGCTTTTACAATAAGTGCAAAAGGTACGTTAACACTTCACGTAACGGATACAGGAGAAGCTAGTACGGGAGTACAAATTATTGGTGCAAAGTTCATAAGAACAGATAGTACTGGAACAATAGTAGGAAAAGAAATAACAACCAATGATGATGGTAATGCGGTATTTGAAAATGTTCCGTATGCACAAACTGGAAGTAATGCAATTTATTATAAACAAATATCTGGAGATGGTGGACATACATTTGATGATACAGTAAAATCAATTACAATGACACAAGAAAATGAAACAGTTGAAATTAAAAACCCAGATGCACCAATTAGAAACTTTACTTTAATGGATGCAAGTTTTCCAAACATCCCAGTTATAGATGGGCAAATAATACTTGATGATAATTAAAAGAAGCATGTTCAAAATGCTTCTTTTAAATGTAAATGTTTAATTAATATGAGATGTTATCTTTAGATACTTCTATTACCGGACGAACACCAACTAAAACATTAGTTCTTTGTACTTCTATACTATGAACACGTCTTGCTGTTGCATAAATTATCCAACTATGGCTTGACATAGTATTTCTAGGCGTTTCTAACCAATATCCATCAAATTTAGAATTATCCTTTTTTGAAAAATTAGTATTTTCAACAAGATAAAGATGATCATCTAATTCTCCATTTTTATATCCCACCTTATAAATAATGATTATATTACCATTATCATTTCTTAATCAGCAGAACTGTAATTTAAAGTAATATTACCAAATGCAACGTTAAAGTCACCATCTGCTCTATTTGTACCAGCTTCATATTCTAGAGTAATAACTACTGCTTCGCCATTTTCTTTAGCTAAGGTATGACCAGTTATAGAAGCTTTGCCAGTTGATGTTTCAAGTTCATTTCCAACTTTTACTTTAACAGAAATCTTTTCACAAGCTTTTTGAACTAATTCATCACTTGTTCCAGCAGATACAGTACAAACTTTAGTAGCGTTTTGTCCAGTTATGTTTTCAAATACTATACTTTTTAAGAATGCATTTAACTCACCAGCATTATAAGCATAAAATTTATACACAGCTGTTTGTCCAGGTTCGGTAAAAGTTGCACTTAAATTTGAAATGGTTGGATCGTTACTATTATCAATTATACCGTTTGTTGCAACAAGGCTGTTTGGTGTAACAACTGGAGTAATTTCAGTAACTTCAGCTTTTGATTCAGCACTAGAGAAAATAACGTTCATAGTACTATTATCTGGTTTTACATTTGCACTAGATTGAATGTTTAAAACATTAGAAAATGATGCAAAACCAATAGATAAACCAATAACTCCAACGATTAAAGCAACTATTGCTATTACCTGTACTTTTCTATTTCTTTCCATTTGCTTTCCTCCTATCTTAGTAATTGTAGCATAGCTAAAATAATTTACGCTTTAATGACTTTTCGTTATAAATTTGTTACAATATATGTAATGATAGTTTACTAGGTGGTGCGGTAGTTGCGGAAGGTGGTGAAATTGATAATGTTAGTCAGAGAAAAATTGAGTTATGATTATTATATTAATTGGGAACCAAAAAGCAATATATATAATAAAACTGATAAAGATATAACAAATGATTTATTAATAAAAATGTATAATGAATATATAGTAAAATTAAGTGAATTTATTAAAGAACTAAACAAGATTAAAAAAAATATAAAAAACTAGAATTCAAACCCAATTATAGGCAAATTGGTGGATATAAAAGATGCGTTGTTAATTATCCAGATAAGGGGATGGAACGAAAAATATGAGCAATATATTCAAGCGTACAAAGAATTAATGGTGGATTTTTTATATTATTCTCCCGATTTGGATTATGATGATTTATCAATCAAGGAAATAGATATTTTAAAAGAAAGGGCTTCATTTTTAGTGACACAGGCAGAAATTAATATTAATGATTTAATGTGATTAATTGAACATAGGAAAAAAATTGAAAAGGTGATTATGTATTATGAAAGATGAAAGATATTCAATAATTTATAGTAGTAAAACAGGAAACACAAAAAAACTTGCAGAAACAATTTATAAAATTTTACCTCAAAATGAGTGTGATTATTATTGTGCAGCAGATAAAATTGATTATGAATTAAGTGATGTGATTTATATTGGATTTTGGACAGAAAAAGGAGATGCTGATTCTTTAACAATAGAATTTTTAAAGCAATTAAAAAACAAAAAAATATTTTTATTTGGAACAGCAGGATATGGTGAAAGTGAAAAATACTTTAAAAATATTATAAATAATGTAAAAAGAAACATTGATAGTAGCAATATAATAATAGGAACTTTTATGTGCCAAGGTAAAATGCCTTTGTCAGTTAGAGCAAGGTATGAAAAGATGAAGCAACAAAACAACTTATCAATAAACGTAGATAACTTAATTACAAACTTTGATAAAGCTTTATCACACCCAAATGAAAAAGATTTAAAAAAATTAGAAAAAATTATAAAAAGTATTTATAGTTAAAATTATAATTTTTAAAAAGGAGAATTGATATGAAAAAGATAGTATTTGTTATTTTACTATGTGGGGTTATGGTTTTAGCAATGACAGGTTGCAAGAATGTAAAAAATAAACTTGATATAGGAAATAAGTCTGATATTAAGGTGTCACAAAATGATGTTATAATGACTATTAAAGATGGAACATTAACAAATAAAAGTGTAACTTTAATTTTAACTAATAATAGTGATAGAAAGATTCAATATGGAAGTCCTTACGAAATAGAGATTAAAAAAAATGGAGAATGGTATAAAATAAATGCTAAATTAAACTTTACTTTACCATTATTTATTCTTGAGTCTAAAAAGAAGAATGAATTTAAACTTAACTTTGAAGAAGGATACGGAAAATTACCATCTGGGACTTATAGAGTTATAAAAAAAATTGATAAAGAAAAAGAAGATGGATTATTTGATAGTTTTTATGTATCTACTGAATTTACTATTAAATAAAGATACAAACTAGTTAAAAAGTAAATTTAATATTAATTTTGGAGTAATAAATTATGAAAAGATGCACATGGTGTAATTTAAATAATGAAATTTATGTTAACTATCATGATAATGAGTGGGGAGTTTTAAATCTTGACGATACTTATTTGTTTGAAATGCTTATATTAGAATTATTTCAAGCAGGGTTATCTTTTGAATGCGTTTTAAATAAAAGAGAGTATTTTAAAGAAGCGTATGATAATTTTGATGTTAATAAAGTTTCTTTATATAATGAAAATAAGATAAATGAACTTATGAATAATAAAAATATAATAAGAAATAAACTTAAAATAAAAGCTAGTATAAATAATGCTAAAATATTTAATAATATAAAAAATGAATATGGTTCATTTCATAATTATTTAAAGATGTTTACTAACGATAAAATTATATATGAAAATGATAAAACAACATCTAAATTATCGGATGCTATTTCAACTGATTTAAAAATAAGGGGTATGAAATTTATTGGAAGTACAATTATTTATGCTTATTTGCAAGCAGTAGGGATTATAAACTCACATGATGATGTTTGTTATAAACACGTAAAAAAGGCTTCTTAAAAGCCTTTTTAATTATGCTAATTTTACTATGTTTAAATAAGCACTTGTTCCGCTTGTTGGAGTTACTGTTGCGTTAGTGCTAGATTCAAGTGCAAGAGCTATTTCATCACCATTTTGAAGTGTTACAATAATACTTCCTTGAAGTGATTCATCACTATTAGCAGTTACTTCTTTTGTTATTGTAGAACCTGCTATTTGTGTTGTATTTTTTGTTACGTCAAGTGTTAATGTTGCAGCTGTATTAGATGAGCCTTGAAATAGATAATCTATTTTATAAGTACCATCAGATGTTATTGTTAATGTATTTGCATTATTACCTGTTATGTTTTTTAATACTCCTGTTGTTGTAAGAGGTACTGTACTTTGTGTACTTGCTGTTAAGTTTATGGTGTTTTCAGTTGTATCATATTTACTTGCAAATGCATCAAGAGCATTTGATGCAGCAGGCCCAGTAGGACCAGTAGGCCCTGTAGGTCCTGTTTCACCTTGCGCACCAGTATTACCTGTTAAACCTTGAATGCCCTGAGGTCCAACAGGCCCAGTAGGACCAGTAGGTCCGGTAGGCCCAGTTGCTCCAGTAGGTCCAGTAGGACCACCTGCAGGCCCAGTAGGTCCAGTTGGACCCGGAATATATCTTGGACAACAACATTTTTTATTTTTCATTTCTTCTAAAGCCTTATTTAAAATATTACCTTCATAACATTCATTATTCATATTAATTTTCTCCTTCCAAAGTATAATATGAACTTAAAAAGATATTGCTTATTATGTTTGCTTTAGAATGTATTTTACTTTTTTTATATAAGATGTTATATTAATAATAGATTGTAGAAGAGGTAGTGTATGAAAAAAGGTAAAAAGATATTCTTAATAATTTTGACGATAATATTTATAATTATGTTTTTAATAGGTGTTATGGTAGTAAAGGACTTAAAAGAAGAAGATAAGTTAAGAGATGATATTTCTAACATAAATGAACTTATAAATAGTGATAATCCTGATAATAAATTAATTAATAAGAAACTAAAAACTTATGTTACAACAGGAGAAAACTTATCACTAGAAAAAGCTGTTAAAAGATATTATTTAGATTCTTATGACTTAGTTAAAAAATATAATAATATAGTCAATGTTGAAAAGATAAGTAATCTTGTATCAATAAATAATTTTATGTTTGATGGAAAAGATTTTAATATTTCAAAAAATTATATTAATGATATAAATAACAACTTAGATGAAGTGGTAAATGAAGTTAGTGAACAAATATCAGACAAAAATAGAAATAAATATTTTAAAAAATATAAATTAGATTCATATTATAAAGACTTATATAATGAGCTTACTTTATCATTTGACTACTTTGGCTCAGAAAAAAACTTTAGAAAAAATGTTAATGAACTAAAAGAACTTGTTGGTTTAATTAGTGATACGTTAAATTATTTATCAGATAATAAAAGTCATTGGTTGATAACAAATGATACAATTATTTTTGATTCAAAGGAAAAACTAAGCGAATTCGGAGTACTATTATCAAAAATAGAGGATAATAATGAGTATACTAATCAAAAAGAAATCACTAAGCAAGATGAAACATTATAGGCATAAATTAATTGGTTTATGTCTTTTCTTGATATAAAAATAAAATTGTGATATTATCAAGTTGCAATAAAAAGGAATGATTATTAATGAAAGATATTATATTAGATACATTGTTAGATTCTGTTAAATTATTACCGTTTTTGTTTGTTACATTTTTAATAATGGAGTATATAGAACATAAATTTAGTAAGAAAAGTAAAGAAAAAATTTCTAAAGCAGGAAAATATGGACCTGTTGTAGGAAGTTTTTTAGGAGCTATTCCGCAGTGTGGTTTTTCTGTTATGGCAACTAATCTTTATGCTACTAGAATAATAAGTGTTGGAACGCTTATTTCTATTTGCTTATCAACGTCTGATGAGATGCTTCCTATTTTAATATCGGAAAAGGCTAGCTTATTTATAATAATTAAGTTTTTAATTATTAAGATAATAATTGGTATGTTATGTGGTGTATTAATAGATTTTATTTTAAGGAAGAAAAAGAATTATAAAAAAGATAAAATTAAAGATTTTTGTGATGAACACCATTGTAATTGTTCACATAGTATAATAAAGTCAGCCTTAAAACATACTGTTAGCATAACGTTATTTTTGCTTTTTATAACATTTATTTTAAATTTAGGATTTCACTACCTAGGTTATGATAAAATAAGTAAATTATTTTTAAAAGATAATTTGTTTAGCTCATTTATAACTAGTCTTATTGGGCTTATACCAAATTGCGCATCTAGTGTTATGCTAACTAAGCTTTATTTGGAAGGCGTCATTTCTTTTTATTCTTGCTTAGCTGGACTTCTTACGTCAAGCGGAGTTGCATTACTTTTATTATTTAAGGTAAATGAAAATAAAAAAGAGAACCTTAAAATATTATTAACCGTTTATTTAATTGGTGCTTTATCAGGTTTTATAATGGAATTGGTATGTGCTTTATTTTAACTTCTTTATATAAGAAGTTTTTTTATGCTATAATAACCCTAGGAGATGATACAAATGAAATTAGTATTAGTAAGACATGGTCAAAGTGTTTGGAATTTAGAAAACAAATTTACTGGATGGACTGATGTTGAATTATCGGATAATGGTATTAAAGAAGCTAAAGAAGCAGGAAAGCTATTAAAAGAAAATGAATTTACGTTTAATGTAGCCTACACATCTGTTTTAAAAAGAGCAAGTGAAACTCTTAATATAATACTAAAAGAATTAGGAGAAGAAAATATTCCTATACACTATAGCTGGAAGTTAAACGAAAGACATTATGGAGCTTTACAAGGACTAAACAAGGATGATACAAGAAGAAAATATGGAGATGAACAGGTTAAAATATGGAGAAGAAGTGCATCAGTAAGACCACCATTGTTAAACGAAGAAGATGATAGGTATCCTGGCAGGGATGATAAATATAAAGATTTGAAAAAAAGTGAATTACCACTTGGGGAATGCTTAATGGATACCTTAAAAAGAGTTATTGACTATTATGAAAAAGAAATAAAAAAGTCTTTATTAAGTGGTCAAAATGTTATTATAGCAGCACATGGTAATAGTCTTAGATCTTTAATTAAGTATTTAGAAAACATATCAGACGATGATATTATGAACGTTGAAATACCAACTGGAAAACCTTATGTTTATGAATTGGATGATAATCTTAACATTATAAATAAGTACTATTTATAGTGTTTAACAAATTACTTTTAACCGATGTAAAAAGATGGTATCACTATGAAACGTCAAAAGAAAATGGCAAATTAATCATAAAGTTAGAATATACAGGCAAGAAAAAGTACATATTAGATAACCTATTTATAGAAAAGCTGGGTACTGAAATTAACATTAATTTATTAAGTGATGATAGAGAAGGTAATTATGACACAATTGATTTATCTAAAAGATATAATGATAAAAATATTATAAAAATATTACAAAAAGCTGATTATGCTTGCAAAAAATAAAAAAAGTCGAAAAAAGTATAAAAAACTCTTGATTTTTTTTGTAAATATAGTATTATTAAATCGGAAGTACATGTATATACTTCCCTTATTGCTAAGATCGTGTGTACCCACTCGCGATCTTTTTAATATTAGTATAAAAAAGAAATCATACTCTTTATTTTGTATGATTTCTTTTCTTTGTTTTGATACTAGATTTAGTTTCTTTTAAAATTTTATCTTCGCCAATGAATCTTACTGTTCTGGCTTTTTTTGAGGCTTCTTTAACTTTTATTCTTATAGGAGAACCAATAGTATATATTTTACCACTAGTTGTAGAATATAGTCTATTTAAATTTGGATTATAACAAAGATGTTTGTCACCTAAATCGTCTAATGAAATTATTCCAGAAAAGCCCTCTACTGTTCTTACTGATACTGAAGAGGATGAAATAGAAGAAATATATCCATCAAATGTTTTACCAATATTATTTTCCATGTATTCTGAAATTCTCATTTCTCTAGCTTCTCTTTCAGCTTCCTTGGCATCATTACTTTTTTTACTGCACTGATTGGCTACCGTATTTAAAAAGTTATCCATTTCACTATAATCAAAATCGAATGTTTTATCATATATATTCAAAAGTCTATGTACTTGCAAATCGGCATATCTTCTAATTGGAGAAGTAAAGTGAGTATAGCATTTTAGGGCTAAACCGAAATGTTTAAGATTAATATTCGAATACTTAGCCTTTTTCATTGTATTTATAAGTAATAATTCAGATAAAACGTTATTATCTTCTATTCCATTAAGTTCCTTAACAATTCCTTGAATATACTTGTTAGAAGTTATGTTTTTACAATTTTTAAATGGAATATCGTTGTTTTTTAATATTGTTAAAAAGTTTTTTATTTTTTCTTCATCTGGTGCTTCATGAATACGATAAATGAATGGTAAACTTCTATAATATACGTGATTAGCCACCGTCTCATTTGCAGCTAACATAAAGTTTTCAATTAGTTTTTCTCCAACATTTTGAATTCTTTCTTCAAATATTATTGAGGATCCTTTTCCTTTGGCTTTTATTTCAGATTTGTCGAAATTTATGTATCCTCGTTCTTGTTTTCTTTTATTCATTAATTCTGATAATTCATTCATTATAAATAGATCTTTATAAAAATCTTCATATCCTTCAATTTTTTTATTATTAAGTAAAATATCGTTTACTTTATCATAAGTCATTTTCTTTTTAGATCTTATAATGCTATCATATATTTCATAATCTATTATATTTCCTTTAGAATCTATTATCATTTCACAAGTTTTGGTAAGTCTATCAACATTGGGATGAAGGGAACATATACCATTTGATATTTTAGGGGGCAACATAGGAATTACAGTATCATTCATGTATACACTTGTTGCTCTGTTGTAAGCTTCATCATTTATTAAAGTTTGCTCTTTTACATAATAAGATACATCAGCTATATTTACGTATAGTTTATAATTTCCATTTGATATTTTCTCTATACAAATAGAATCATCAATATCCTTAGTGTCAGATCCATCAATTGTAAATATATTTTTATCTCTTAAATCTTTTCTTCCTTCTTTTAATGCTTTATTTACATCAACCGAATTTGGAATTTTTTCAAGTTCCTTTATTATTTTTTTGTTAAATTCTACCTCAAATCCATGATCATAAGCAATTGTCTTTTCATCAACATCGGGTTCATCTTTGTGTCCAATTGTTTTGATAAAATGGCCATCTAATTGATTGCTCTTCGTAATCAATTTTATTAATAAGATTTCACCAACTCCGTGTTTGTCTAGTTCTTTTTGATCAACCCTTATTTCCGATTTGCATTTGGAATTATATGGTATAAGCGAATTCCTTCCGTTTTTAAAAATAACTTCGCAGGATATTTGATCAGAATTTCTTTTTATAATTTTATCTACTATCCCATATACTTTGTTTTTATTATCAACACTAATTTTTTTTACACATATTATATCTTTTTCTAAAATACCATTTACTTTATCTTTTGGAATTATTACTTGTGATCCAAGCTTATTCGTCACTACCAAATCACCCGAAGTTAAAAAATGGGCTTTTCCACAGCATATTGATGGTTTGTTTTTTAGTAATACATATGTTCCGTTTTTATTTTTATAAATTTCACCATTTATTTCTAATTTAAATAGTGTATTTTCTAAATATTTTTCTTCCTCCTCATCAAATTTTAAAACCCTTTTTAATTCTTTTAGATCAATGTTAGAATCTTTTTCAATTAATTCTAATAATTTTTGTTCTAAAATTTCCATACTACTTTATACCTTTCACTTATATTATACTATTTATAAGATAGAATTGCTATATATTTAATGTAATATGTTATTTATTTTTATAAAATCAAAATACTCATGAAAATATATTTATAGTATTTTTAATTCTTATAATTATGATTAAAAAATATTACAGATTGACACTTAATCTTGATGTGAGTTTTGTTTGTTAGACATGATTTTAACTCTATTAATAATAAATAATTTATCTTATAGTATAACTTTAAGAGTAATAAAAAAATCATCTAGTATAAACGTAAATGCTTTAACTAATATTAGGATACGGATTTTTAGCTATATGTGCTTTATTAATAATAATTTATGTTATTGGAAATAAAATAACGGGGTATAAGGAAAGAAAAGAAAATTATTAAACGAAAAAGATGCTACAAATTAGTTATAGCATCTTTTATTTTTTTAAACACGTTGCCTAATTTATCGTGGATTACTATATCTGCTTTATAATCACTTTTTGTTTCTTCTTTGTTAATTAAGATGATATGTTTTCCATTAAAATAATTAATTAAAGAAGCTGCCGGATATACCAAAAGACTGGTTCCTCCAATTATCAACGTGTCTGCTGATTTTATTTCTCTTATCGCCTTATCTAATGTTTCATAATCAAGTGGTTCTTCATACAAAACAACATCAGGTTTGATTATACCACCACAACTACATAATGGAATTTCTTTGCTTTCTAAAACGTATTTTAAATCATATTTTTTATGACACTTTGTGCATGTATTTGAGTAAACTGTCCCGTGAAGATTTAAAACGTTTTTGGAGTGTGCCATCTCATGCAAGCCATCTATATTTTGAGTTATTATAGAAGAAAGTAACTCTTTTTCTTCCATAAGAGCAAGTGTTTTATGAACTACGTTTGGCTTATATCCTGTTGGGTTTAGTTTTTCTCTATAAAACTTGTAGAAATATTTTGGATTAGTATAAAAGAAATGATGGGATAAGATTTCTTCTGGAGGGAAGGCATATTGTTCACTATATAATCCATCCTTACTTCGAAAGTCCTTAATTCCACTTTCTGTTGATACTCCGGCGCCACCAAAAAATACCGTTTTTTTAGATTCTTTAATTATCTCTATTATTTTTTCTATATCATTCATAATTATCACTTCCTAATTTTATTATATAATTTAACAAATTATAAGTAAAGTGTTTAAATATAAGACAAACACCTGGAATTGTTGACCTAAATAAAATGCGTTTTATTTTAATAAAAAAACGAAAGTAATTGACTTAAATATTTAAATATATTAACTTAAATCCAGTAAATAAAGAAAGGTGCGTGATTAATATGAAAATAAAATTTACTAACAAATTTATAATATGCAAGGTTAATCACGCACTATTTATGTAACCTTTTTATAGATATGAGTGTTTACTTATATTGATTTATATATTCTTTAATTCATTTGTTGTTGGAATGGAAATAGTTATATTTTTGATAGTTATTTTTGCAATAACAAAAATATTTAATCCTAAGATTAAAAAAATAAATAAAGAATTAAAGGCTAAAAAAGATGATTATTATACTCACTTTCTGCAGACCGAATGTCATAGATATCTATAATTTTTCCTTTAGTATAAATATAAATTGCTAAATATGGTATATCATAAAGTTTGTTATAATTATGCAAATTTTAATTGATTTATTTAAATATTGAAAAAAAAATGGTATAATGTTACCAAATTGATGGTGATTTATATGTTAAAAAAAATTGAATATGTAAAAAATAATTTACTTAATTTAACGATTGAAGACATTTTTTGGTGCCCTATATGTCATTGTAGTATCAGAATTAGCGAAAATTCATTAGTTTGTAGTAGAAATCATTGCTATGACATTTCAAAAAAAGGATATTTGACATTGTTAAGAAAAAACAAATTAAGAATCGACAATATATATGATGCAAATCTATTTAGAAATAGAATTAAATTTATAAGTGATGGATTTTATATTGAACTTCATGAACTAATATCAAAAATAATTAAAGAAAAAGGAAAATCACAAGTAATAGTTGATATGGGATGTGGTGATGGAACCCACGATAATATAATTTTAACTTTAACAAATGACAATAAATTGTTCATAATAGGAACTGATATATCAAAGGTTGGTATTGAATGTGCGACTGATTACGTAAATAATAACTTCATTCCTTTAGTGGCAGATTTAAATTATATGCCATTAAAAGATAATTGTACTGACGTCATATTGAATATCTTATCTCCATCTAATGAAAAAGAAATGAAAAGAATATTAAAAAAAGATGGAATTATAATTAAGGTCACTCCTAAAAAGGAATATTTACGTGAATTAAGACAACTTTTGAATATCAAAGAATATGAAAATGAATTACAAATTGAGAAAAATATAGATAAAAATTATATCATTTTGAAAAAATATATAATAAATCAAAAGAAGAAATTGGATAAAAAATCAATGGTAAATTTGATTAATATGACTCCATTGACAAAGAATTATGCTTGCGATGTGAGTATTAATGAAATTACAATCGCTTTAAATGTTTATGTTATGAAGGCAAGGGATAAAAGTGAATAATTATGATGAAATAAAAAAATTATATGATAATAACATCATTTATAGTAACGAGTTTACTAATTATGATGATGACTTTTCATTTTGGACTTATTGGATAAATAAGATCAAACCCAAAAATGTTTTGGAAATTGGTATTGGTAATGGAAGATTAATAAAATTACTTGCAAATTCAGTTTTATCTTATGATGGACTTGATGTTTCAAAAAATATTATTGATGACTTTCTTTCTAAAAATAGTTGGTATAAAGGGAATCTATTTAATCAAGATATGAAGAATATAAAAATTAATAAAACATATGATTTGATCATATTACCATTTAATACCTTTTGTTATTTATATACATTGGATGATCTAAAACATTTTTTTTCAGGAATAAAAAAAATTAGCAATGATAATAGCATAATCGTAATTGACCTTATTAATCCTAATATAAATGATATAATTGATCAAACAAAATATAAATTATGCAGCCGATTTTCTATTAATAACAAAATGTGTAAACTATATGAAAAACATAATTATGATTACAGTACACAAATAATTAATTATAGAAAAAAGTATGTATTTTCAAATGGTGGAATAGTGAAATTAAACTTACCAGTACGCGTCTTTTTTCATCAGGAATTATTAAATTTATTAAATTCATTTGGATATGAAATAGTTAATATGTTAGGAGATTATAATAATGAAAATTATAGCTTCAATAGCAGAAAACAAATAGCTTTTATAAGAAGGAGTGAAGAAAAATGAAATTATCAAATTACACGCATTGGATTGAAATTATGAACGGAGAATATGCTCTATTCAATAGTATTTTAATGCAAATAATTTTTGTTGATGAAAAAAATTAGAGAGAATAAAAAAATTCAATATAAATAATGAAGAAAAACAACAATTGCTTGAGTTAGGAATATATGCAAAAAATGATTCAATACTTAATGATGTGTATGATGACTTATCAAATGCTATTAAAAAGCAATCTAAACAACTAAGTATAATGTATTTAAATATTTCTACGTATTGTAATTTGGCATGTAAATATTGTTTTATAGAAAATAATCCTATAACTAATAATTGTTTTCAGAAAATGAATTTTACAACCGCAAAAATAGCTGTTGATAAATTTGTGGATGAGATTAATAGGAATAACATTGATGAAGCGCAAATTATTATATATGGTGGAGAACCATTAACAAATTTTGAATTGTTACAAAAAATAATAAAATATATAAGAAAAATAAAATATGATTTAGCAGTAACAATTATAACAAATGGAACATTACTTCGAGAAAAGGAAGCGTTATTTTTAAAACAAAATAAAATCGGAATCGGTATTTCATTGGATGGTCCCAAAAAAATTAATGATAAAAATAGAATTTTTAGGGGTAGTGATGATAGCGTTTATGATAGCACTATTAAAGGAATAAAAATATTAAATAAATATAATTGTAATTATTGTGTTTCTGCAACAGTGACAAATGATGTTTTAAATAATCAGGAAAAAGTATTTTCATGGATTAAAGGTTTAAAAATTAAAAATATATTTTGGAATTTATATCATTATTCTTCTTATGTTGATGAGAAAGAATGGGAAAAATTTTATAAGAAAATGTCAAATTTTATTTTGAATATGTATACAAGACTAGATACAATTGGTGTGGATGAAGAAAGGGTAAAAGAACAATTAAAATTATTTTTAGACAAAAAATTTAAATTTCATAATTGTGGAGCAGTAGGATTAAATCAAATAACAGTGCAACCAAATGGAAATGTTTGCATATGTCAGGGAGATTCAAGATCTTCTGACACGATAGTTGGAAATATAATAACTGATGATATTTCTACTATATTAAGTAATTCAAAAAACAATAAATGGCTAGAAATGTACACAATTGATAGATCCGAATGTAAAAAATGCCCGGCAATTTCTGTTTGTGGGGGTGGCTGTCCTTTACAATCTGAAGCATTATTTGGCGATAGAAAAGAATTGGATAAAGCTACGTGTATTTATTATAAAGAGAGCCTGAGATGGTTATTGTTACAATATTATTTAGCAGCAGAAGAAGTGGAAAAAGATAAACTTTCCGAAAAAACTGTTTGAGTATAAGATTCTGATGAAAATCAGACTTTTATATAAATTTTAAAGGAGGTGAAAAGAATGAAGTTTCCAAATTATAAAAAGATAGCGGAAAAGTTAAAGAAAAAAGATGCAATTATGGCAAATCAATGTACATGCAGTAATTGTAATTGTAGATCTGCAAATAATATGATAAATTTAGCTAAATTGTATAAAGAAAAATTATCTAAAGCTTAATATAAATTTAAATAAAAATTAGCTAAAAAGATGATTAGATTTCTATATCGTAATCATCTTTTTTATTGCTTGAATTGTGCTTTTATTTATCACTAAGTTCTTAAATTGTATTTAGAATAATAAATATGATACTAAGTTAGGAGAAGGCGATGTTAACTTATCAGGTGGTCAAAAGCAGAGACTTTCAATCGCAAGAGTACTTGCTAAGGAAAGTAAAGTAAACTTATTTTATGAAGCAACAAGTGCACTAGATAATGAATCACAAGGTTACATAAAGAAGGTTATAGATTCTCTAGTAAAAGATCATACGATAATAATAATTGCACACAGACTATCAACGATAATTGATTCAGATATTATATACGTTGTTGATAAAGGAAATGTAAGTTGCTTTGGAACCCATGAAGGTCTTTTAAAAACAAGTAAAATATATAAGAGTTTATATGAAAGCGAAGATAAAAATTAATCTTCGTTTTTTTGTATATTTACGATATATTTTACATAAAATAAAATGTATAAATATTTTTAGCACTCTTACTTGACAAGTGCTAAAAATAGTGGTATAACATAATTAGAAAGGAAGATGAGATATATGAGTTTAATCCCAAGAAATTATTTCGGTGATATTTTTGAAGACTTTATGCCAAGTACAAAGGAAGATAATATGAAGTGCGACATTTATGAAAAAGATGGTGCTTACAATATTGAAATGGACGTTCCAGGTTTTAATAAGGATGAAATAAAAATCGAAGCTAAGAAGGATTATTTAACTATAACTGCTGAAAAGTCTGATGAAGTAAATGATGAAGATAAGGACAGAAACTACATTCATCGTGAAAGAAGTTATGGTAAGTATCAAAGATCTTTCTACTTACATGATTTAGATTCTGATAAAATTGATGCGGAATTTACTAATGGAGTACTAAAAATTACCGTTCCTAAAAAGGATGAGTCTGAGGATAAAAAATACATCGAAATAAAATAAAACATAAAAAAATAGCATTAAATGCTATTTTTTTGTGCCATTAATTAAATAAATAAACTTAGTAGAACCTTTTGTGTTATTTTCTTTAAGAGTATATGAATTATACTTTTTACTTAAATTTTTAAGATCTTTTAAGATATTTGCTTTGCTTTTTAAGTCAGTATTTATTATGTTAGTAATCTTAGAAATACCATCATTATTAAATTTGTTTATACCATTATTTAATTCATTTGCACCATTTAGTAATTTAGTAGAACCGTTATATAATTCATCCATACCATTACTTAACTCATTAATACCATTATTTAATTTATCTAAGTTTTCTTTAAGTAAACTTAATTGTTCTTTGGTTTTTTTTGTTGCAGCAGTTTTTACGTTATTTGAAACGTTTATGGCCACGCTTTTACTTACGTTTTTAGCAACATTAGCTGAAACTTCTTCTGATGTTTTTATTGCTGTTTGTTTAGCAGTTTCTTCCATTATTATCATCATTTGTTTAGCACTTATTAAACTTGCTAGCTTTTCATCATTACATATTTGAGTATATTTACCTTGTGCGTTACCACTTACACAAATTTTTATTATTTCATCGGTTATACCCAAGCTGCTTACACTGCTTAATCCGGCATCGTATTTTGCTTTAATAGCTTTGTAATTTTCATTTTCTCTAATTTCATTTACTGCTTTCATTCCAATATAGTTTTTTTGCTCTTCAGTTAAAGTAGCACTATTAACAGATGTATTAACGATATAATCAATTGTGTTAGAATCAAGAGCATCTGATGTATCATTTTCTAAATCTGAAATAGATTTTGAAACGGCATTTGTTAAAGTGTTAGAACCACTGTAAACATTTTTTATTCCGTCGCTTATTTTCTTTGTACCATTGCTTGATTTTTCTAGACCATCTTTTAAATCGTTTGATCCAGCAGCTATTTTATAAGCTGCATCAGATAGAGAATTTACTTTACTATAGATACCATCTAAATTATCTAACTTATCTAAATCACTTGAATCTAATATTTTAGGTGTTGATGCAATGTAAATGCTGTTTAAATTAAATTTTTCTGTTGTATATTTTATTGTTACAGTATCTAAATTTTTTAATTCTTCCATTCCTAAACTTTCATATAATCCAGGTGATGCAATAGCAGCTATTACATTGTTTGTACCAGTTGAAATAACCTTACCATTACTAACTGTTACGTTTGAATTATATTTAGTTGGTACTATAGTTGTTAAAGCTGAAACAAAAGGCGTATATAAATTTTTTCCATTTACATAATGCTTATCATTATTAATTAGCTTAATTGTGATTTCAACATCACCTTTTTTATTTTTCATCTCATTAGCTTTTTTAATTTTTCCATTTAATTTATACGTTATATCTAAAGTTATAGGTAAATTATTATTAGAAGATCCTTGATAATAAATATCTTTTTTACTTTTTGATTGCCATGTTAATTTATTATTATCTAGGGTATATTTTTCATTTCCATTCAAATTTTTGATGTTATTTAGATTAGTTAAATCATTTATATTAGTTAATTTATCATCATTAATTAAATGCTCTGTTACTGTAACATTCTTAATCTTTCCGTTGTTTTTAAACTTTGCATAAACAGTTTCATCTTTAGTTAATGCAAATACGCTTTGAGGAATAATTAACATTCCTATTAATAAGGCTTGCATAACTTTATTTAATGTTTTTTTATTTTTCATATTAACATCTCCTTTTTTAAAACCTTTAGTTGTTTTACATATTAATTTATCAAATATTATCAAAACAGATGGAAGTACCATAATAACTGTTATCATACTTATTATAGCTCCTCTTGAAATTAGTGAACATAAAGAACCAATCATTTCTAGTTTAGAGTATACTCCAACTCCAAATGTTGCTGCAAAAAAGCACATACCAGAAACAAAAATTGAACTTACAGAGTTATCCAAAGAAGCTTTTATAGCTTTAATTTTATCTTTAGTTTTTCTTTCTTCTAAGTATTTGGTTGTCATAAGTATTGCATAATCTATTGTTGCTCCAAGTTGTATAGTACCTATTACTATTGATGCTATAAATGGTATAGACGTATGGGTGTAATATGGAACTGACATATTTAAGAATATTGCAAACTCAATAACACATATAAGTAAAATAGGTAAGCTATATGATTTAAGTACAAAAAGCATTATTACTAATATTACTAAAATAGATGCATAATTAACATTTTTAAAATCAGTATCACTAATTTCAACTAAATCCTTCATTAAAGGGCCTTCTCCAGCAACAATTGCTTTGCTGTCGTACTTTTTAACTATCTTGTTAACTTTGCTTATTTGATCATTTAGTTTCTTAGTTGCAATATCATATTTTGAATTTAAAATTACCATTTTGTATTTATCACTTTCTACCATAGAAGATAAATTGTTATCTAACATATCTATTGGAAGACCAAGATCACTTAAACTTGAATATGAAATAGCAAAATCAATTCCATCTATCTTTTTAATTTCATCTATCATATCGTTTATATCATCATTGCTTATGTTTTTGTCAATTAATATCATTTCTGGTGATACTATATTATAATCTTCTTTAAGTGATTTGTTTGCAACCGAACTTGATAAATAACTAGGAAGAGTTCTATCTAGATTATAATATACTTCGGTTTTTCTTTGACCTATAATAGCAGGTATTGTTAATAATAAGAATACCATAAATATAGCTTTATAATGTTTTATTGTAAAATCTTTTAATTTTTTAAATGTTGGTAGTATCACTTTGTGACTTGTTTTTTCTATCTGTTTATCAAATATTAGAAGAAGTGCTGGAAATAATGTAATAACACAAATAACTCCTAGTAAAACTCCTTTAGCCATTACTATACCAATATCTTTTCCTAACGTAAGAGTCATGAAACAAAGTGCCAAGAAACCTGCAATAGTAGTAAGTGAAGAACCTGTAACGGCTGTTATAGTATCTTTAATAGCTTCTTTCATAGCATCTTCTTTGTTTTTTGCTTTCTTTTTACAGTTTTCATACTTATGATATAGGAAAATAGAAAAGTCTGTTGTAACACCTAATTGTAAAACCGCACTAATTGCTTTTGTAATGTATGATATATTTCCTAAAAATACGTTAGTTCCCATGTTGAATAATATTGCTATTCCTATATTTAGTAAAAGTATAAATGGTACTAAGTAAGAATCAAGTGATAACATTAGGACTATTAAGCATAATATTACTGCTATTATTATATAAGATATTATCTCTTTATTAGATAAATCCATGGTATCTAAAACCATAGCACTCATACCAGCTACTTTAACATTTTCCTTTGTTAGTTTTCTAATTTCTCTTACGGCGTTTAAAGTTGTTTCTTCCGACGTTCCATCTTTAAATGTTATAAGAAGTAAACTTGAATCTTTTTTAGCTAATCTATCAGTTACTTCATCCGGTAGTATTTCTATTGGAATATTTGTTCCAATAACGTCGTATAAACTTGCTACTTCATTAACTCCCTTTACTTTTTTAATTTTATTTTCTAGCTTAATGACATCTTTAGCTTCCATATTATCAATTATGGAAATTGAGAAAGCTCCCATGTTAAAATCATCTGTTAAAATGTTTTGACCTTTTATGGTTTCAATGTCTTTAGGTAAGTAAACTAATATATCATAATTTATTTTAGTTTCCTTAATTCCAATTAAACTAGGTATTAAAAGAAGTAAAGTAATTATTAAAATTAATGTTTTATGCTTACATATAAAGTTAGTAAACTTATTCATATTAATCCCTCCTTGTATATAATATGACCAAAAGTCATTTATATGATAGCAAAAAAATGACTAATAGTCAATATTTATAAGAAAATTTGACTAAGATTTATTTAAGTGCTATATTTAACTTAAATTATTGGCATGATAATTTAGTTTTAAAGAAGGTGATAAAATGGATGATCATATTATAAAAGGAAGAAAAAAAGAAGAAAAAAAACAAGAAAAAAAACAAAAACTTTTAGAATCTTCTTTTAATTTATTCACTAAAAAAGGCATTAAAAATACGTCAGTGCAAGAAATAACAGAAAACGCAGGAACCGCTAAGGGAACGTTTTATTTATATTTTAAAGATAAATATGAAGTTGAAAATCAGTTAATAATAAGAAAAAGTAAACAATTATTTGAAAAAGCCGTTAATGCATTAAAAAAACAGACCATAACAAATTTTGAAGATGAAATTATTTTTGTTATTAATTATGTTATAGATGAACTAAATAAAAATAGATTACTTCTTAAGTTTATAAGTAAAAACTTATCATTTGGATTATATAATGAAAAAGTAAGCAAAATAACGATGGATAATGCATTAGGTCTTAAGGAACTATTTATAGAAGGAATAAAGAAGAATAATGTAAATTTAAAAAATCCAGAAGTTACACTATATATGATAATAGAACTTGTAAGTTCAACTTGTTTTAATTCAATAATAAATAGACAACCTCTTAAAATAGATTTATATAAACCATATTTATTTGATGCTATAAAATTATTGCTTAAAGAAAAATAGAAAAAATAAGACATTTTTGATGTCTTCTTTTTTTATGTATGGTATAATCATAATTAGAATGGAAAGGAGGTTAATTTATGACAGAATTAGAAAGATTAGATGGCTATTTTAGAGCGGCTAATTATATATCAGCTTGCCAACTTTATTTGCTTGATAATCCACTTTTAAAAAGACCGCTTAAAGCATCAGACATTAAAAAGAAAATAGTAGGTCACTGGGGAACTGTCCCAGGACAAAACTTTATTTATACTCATCTAAATAGGGTAATTAATAAATATGATTTAGATATGATTTATATATCAGGCCCAGGTCATGGTGGTAATTTTATGATTGCTAATACCTATTTAGAAGGTAGTTATACCGAAAAGTATCCTAATATTACTCAGGATGAAGCAGGTTTGCAAAAGTTATTTAAACAATTTTCATTTCCAGGTGGTGTTCCAAGTCATGTTGCACCAGAAACACCAGGTTCAATTCATGAAGGAGGAGAATTGGGTTATTCACTTAGTCATGCTTTTGGAGCAGTTTTTGATAATCCAAATTTAATTGCAGCGTGCGTAGTAGGAGATGGAGAAGCAGAAACAGGTCCTCTTGCAACAAGCTGGCACGGAATAAAATTCTTAAATAAGAAAACTGATGGTGCAGTACTACCTATCCTTCATTTAAATGGTTATAAAATAAGTAATCCAACTATTTTTTCTAGAATGAGTAATGAAGAACTTGCTAGTTTCTTTTATGGATGTGGATATAAAGCTTATTTAGTGGAAGGCTCCGACGAAATTTTAATGCATAAAAAAATGGCCTCAACGATGGATGAAGTAATTAAAGACATTAAAGAAATCAAGAAATCAAATGATGATGAAAAACCAAAATGGCCAATGATTATTTTAAGAACTCCTAAAGGTTGGACGGGCCCAAAAGAAGTTGATGGTAAAAATATAGAGGGCTCTTTTAGAGCACACCAAGTTCCTGTTTCTATGGACAAAAAAGAACATATTAAAATACTTGAAGATTGGCTTAGAAGTTATAAACCAGAAGAATTATTTGATTCTAATGGAAGACTAAAAAAAGAGTATGAAAGTGTTTGTCCAAAAGGTGATAAACGCATGGGATCAAGTTTATATACTAATGGAGGGTACTTAAGAAAAGATTTAATTATGCCTGACTTTAGAAATTATAAAGTTGATATTCCTTATCCTGGCGGTGTTAAAAAGCAAGATATGCTTGTGTTAAGTTCATTTATAAAAGATATATTTTCTCTTAATAAAGAAAATAAAAACTTTAGAATCTTTGGACCAGATGAAACCATGTCAAACAGGTTATATGATGTTTTTGATGTAACTAATAGAGACTGGCAATTAGACATAAAAGAAAATGATGAATATTTATCTAAAGATGGTAGAGTAATGGACTCAATGCTTTCAGAACATATGTGTGAGGGAATGCTAGAAGGTTATCTTTTAACTGGTAGACACGGATTTTTTGCTAGCTACGAAGCGTTTATAAGAATTGTTGATTCAATGGCAGCACAGCATGCTAAATGGCTTAAAGTATGTAATGAAATTTCTTGGAGAAAACCTATTTCATCACTTAACTTCTTGTTAGCATCAAACGTATGGCAACAAGATCATAATGGTTTTACTCACCAAGATCCAGGTTTTATGGATCATATTGCAAATAAAAAGGTAGATGTTATTAGAATATATTTACCTCCGGATTCTAACTGTTTGTTATCTTGTATGGACCACTGTTTAAAAAGTAAGAATTACGTAAACGTTGTTATAGCATCAAAACATCCATCTTATCAGTGGCTTAATATGGATGATGCCGTAAGACATTGTACTAATGGTATTGGTATATGGAATTTTGTTAGCAACGACGCTAATCCAGATTTAATAATGGCTTGTGCAGGTGATACTCCAACAGTTGAAGCAATCGCAGCAACAAAGATACTAAAGTCTTATTTGCCAGATTTAAAAATAAGATTTATAAACGTTGTTGATTTAATGAAGTTAGATTCTACAACTAACCATCCACATGCTTTAAATGATATAGCATATGATTATTTATTTACTAAAGACAAACCAATTATTTTTGCATTTCATGGTTACCCAACATTAATTCATGAATTAACTTACTTTAGACATAATCATAATATACATGTTCATGGTTACAATGAAGAAGGAACTATTACAACTGCATTTGATATGAGGGTTAAAAACAAGATAGATAGATTTAACTTAGTAATAGATGCTGTAAATAACCTAGATTTAGGTAATATAGGTGAAAAAATAATTAGTGATATGAATAAAAAGATAGAAGAACATAATAATTATATTAAAGAATATGGGGAAGATTTAGAAGAAATAAGAAATTGGCAATTTTAACACAAATGTTAAAATAAATTGACAAAATTCCATCTTAAATTGCTAGACTTAAATAAGGCTAAATGGTAATCTATTGTCATCAAATTTAAATTTGAAAAAAGGAGAAAGTGTTTTATATGAAATTTTATGAAAAGTTAATTATATTAAGAAAGAAAGCTTTGTTATCTCAAGAAGAACTTGCTGAAAAACTTGATGTTACAAGGCAAACTATTTCAAAATGGGAACTTGGTCAATCAAAACCTGATATTGATAAATTACAAATGATGAGTAAGTTATTCCAAGTTGATGTTAATACGCTTACTAACGATGATGTTTCTTTAGAAGAAAGTGTAAATATTAAAAAGGAAGATAGCCCTAAGAAAAAGAAAAATGGTGATAGAAAGTTTATTCTATATATATTAATAATTATTTTTATAGCATCACTATCGCTTTTAGTGTATAGAATAGGAACTGATATAAAAGCTAAAAAAGATGAGATAAAAGAAGAAATAAGGAAAGAAAAAGAAAAAGCCGAAAAAGAAGCACAAGAAATTAAAGATGAAATTAAAAAAAATAATGAAGAGTCAGACTTAAAGTTTGATAAAAATAGTTTTAATAGTAATTACTCTTTTTATTCGGGAACTCAGCCTGGGCAAAGCGTGTCTATGCTAATTGATAATATAATAAATAAAAATAAAACTGAAAAAGATCATTTAGTTGAACTTGTATTTGATAATACATCATACGGAACTGATCCAGATAACATTAAACAAACAAAAAATATGATTCAAACGTTTAGTGGTTATAATATTCAGTATTATGAAGTATCTATAGATTATGATGATAATGGTTATGTAAATAAAGTAACCATAGAAACTAAATAGCGAGGTGGAATAGTAATGATAATAAATATATGTTTAATAATAGTTATAATAATAACGGGAATTCTACTAATAGATTATAACCGCTTTGTAAGAAAGAATAATAAGGTTAAAGAAAGACAGTCACATATTGATGTTTTACTTAATCAAAGATTTGATTTGATACCAAACATAGTAGAAACAGTAAAAGGTTATACAAAACATGAATCAAGTACTTTAGAAGAATTAGTTAACTTAAGATCATCATACAACAATAAAGGATTTAGTATTGAAGAGACAGAAGAAGTAGATAAAAAATTTAACAACATAATGATGCTTGCAGAAAGTTATCCTGATTTAAAGGCTAATACTCAGTTTCTAAGTCTTCAAAATAGTTTAAATGATATAGAAAACAAGCTTAATTACGCTAGAACTAGTTATAATGATGCTGTAACTTCATACAATAATTTAGTTGAATCTGTACCTTCTAACGTAGTTGCTAAAATGTTTTCTTTTGAAAGAAAAGAACTATTTAAGATTGATGAAGAAAAAAAGGCTAACGTAAAGGTTAATTTTTAAAAATGAAAGTTAAGTTTGGACTTAACTTTTTTAAGTTCTATTATATAATATTAATAGGAGAATGTTATGGAAAAGATATTTGATTATGTTAATAAATATGGAAATTATGATTTTGGTGAAAAAGCACTTGGCGAACTTGATATGCTTATATTTTCTCATCTTTCTTACCTTGACTTATCAAATTTTAAAGATGGATTAATCTATGATATAGGATTAAGTTTAAAAAATTATGACGCATCTAATTTAGGAGATTCAGTAAAGACGGCTTATAAGTTGTTATCCTTAATGTATGATAAAAAAAGATATAAAGACATAACCATGTTTAACTATAAATACATATTAACAGATGATGTTCAAGTTGGCGTATTATCTTTAAAACTTTTAAATAATGATGTTGTAATAAGCTTTGAAGGAACTGATAACACTTTTATAGGTTGGAAGGAAGATTTTGCACTATCTTATGAATATCCAACTAAGTCTCATCTAATCGCGAGCAAATACGTAAGTGATACGTTAAATAAAAATAATTGTAACATTTATTTATGTGGACATTCTAAGGGTGGAAATTTAGCATTGGTATCAGCACTTAGACTTCTTCCGTCTAAAAAGGGTAAGATAAAGAAAATATACTCATTTGATGGGCCAGGAATCCCAGGCGACATATTTAAATCCATGGATTACGATATGATTAAAGATAGACTTGTTAACATAATACCTAATTATAGTATAGTAGGAGTTTTACTTTATCAAGAAAATCTAAATGTAATTAAAAGTGATGCAATAGGAATTATGCAACACGAAATATCAAGTTGGATAGTAGAAGATGACCACTTATTAAGATGTGAAGAATCTAGTTTAAGTAAGGATCTTGCAATTTCAATAAAAACTTGGCTTAAAAAAACAGCTAAAGAAGAACGAAGACAAATAATTAATGATGTTTTTAATATTTTTATTAAGTCTGGTATAAAAACAACGGATGATATAAAGGAAAATAAGATAAAGTCAGCAAGTGTTCTTTTGAAGAATTTAACTTATTTTTCAAAAGAAACTAAGATTTTAATTAATAATTATTTTAAACTATTGATAGGAGAATTTGGAAATAATATAATAAATGATAAAAAGTTAGTTATTAAAGAAAAACTTAAAGAAATAAAAGATATTGATATAAATAATTTTAAATAAAAATTACACTTGTAAATAGTGTATTTTTTTTCTATAATATCATTGAGATGAGGTGTTATTCTTGAAAAAAACGGTACTTATAACAGGAGGTTCTAGAGGAATAGGTAAGGAAACTAGCATAGAATTTGCAAAAAACGGATATAACGTTGTAATAAATTATGAGAGTGATGAAAAGTCTGCACTTTCCTTAAAAGAAGAATTAGAAGAAAAATATTCATCTGATGTTATGATTTGTATGTGTGATGTATCAAATGAAATATCCGTACAAAAAATGGTAGATGATATAATTAATTATTATGGAAGGATAGATGTACTTATTAATAATGCTGGAATTTCTAATGATACTTTATTAGAAGATAAAAAGATAAGTGATTTTAAGAGAGTATTAGATGTCAATTTAGTTGGGCCTTTTATATTATCAAGAGAAGTTGGAAAACATATGCTTAAAAATAAAAGTGGTGTAATTATAAATGTATCTTCTACCAACGCGATTGATACATATTATGAATATAGTATAGATTATGATGCATCAAAGGCAGCACTCATTTCTCTTACTCATAATCTATCTAAATATTTAGCACCTTATATAAGAGTAAATGCAGTAGCACCTGGTTGGGTTAATACTGATATGAATAAAAATTTAGATGAAGATTATATAAAAGAGGAAATAAATGGCATTTACTTAAAGAGATTTGCAGAAGCCAAAGAAATAGCTAAAGTGATATACTTTTTAGCAAGTGATGATGCAAGTTATATAACAAACGAAGTAATAAGGGTAGATGGCGGATATAATCACGGGTAAATTATATAAAAATAGGAGTTGATATAATATGTATAATGAATTTGGTATAAGTGATAAGGCAAAAAACTTGGTATTAAAAGCAGAAAAAAGCCTAACTGAAGAATTTAAAAAAATAGATGATATGTGTGATATAAATAGTTTGAAAGTTTTAAAAGCATTTAATGATAATAAGATATCGGAAGCCCATTTTGGAAGTACAACAGGGTATGGTTATGATGATATAGGTCGCGGGGCAATAGAGCGCGTTTTTTCGTCCGTATTAGAATCAGAAGATGCCATTGTTAGAAGTCAGTTTATCTCTGGGTCACATGCACTATGTGTTTGTTTATTCGCATTTTTAAGACCTGGGGACTTAATGCTAAGTATAACAGGTACTCCGTATGATACTCTTCATGAGGTAATAGGAATAAAAGAAAATAAAAGTTCTTTAAAATCATTTGGCATTAAATATGATGAAATAGATTTATTAGATAATGACTTTGATTATGAAAAAATAGAAAATTATATCAAGAATAATAAAGTAAAATTAATAGAAATTCAAAGAAGTAAGGGATATTCTACTAGAAAAAGTATCGTTATAGAAAAGCTTGAAAAAGTAATTAAATTAATAAAAAAGTTAGATGATAACATAATAATAATGGTTGATAATTGTTATTGTGAGTTTGTTGGTGATAAAACGCCAACAAAAGTTGGAGCAGACATAATAGTTGGTTCGTTAATTAAAAACTTAGGAGGCGGAATAGCTCCTAATGGAGCTTACGTAGCAGGGAAAAAAGGACTTATTGATTTGGTAGGTGAAAGACTAACTCTTCCAGGAGAAGGAAGAGAAGTTGGCCCAACTCTTGGAATAAATAAACAAATATTAGAAGGTATTTTTATGTCTCCTTCTGTTGTTGCATCAGCACTTAAAACGGCTGTTTTAACAAGTAAAGTATTAGAAGATTTAGGATATAACGTGGAACCTAAATACAATGAAGAAAGAGCAGACATTGTTCAAAACATAGTATTTAATAACGAAGAAGACTTAGTTAAATATTGTGGGGGCATTCAAAGTGCATCTCCTATTGATTCATTTTCAAAACCACTACCTTGGGATATGCCAGGATACGATAATAAAGTAGTTATGGCAGCGGGTACTTTTATACAAGGATCTTCAATAGAACTTTCTTGTGACGGACCTATAAGACCTCCTTTTATAGCATATCAACAAGGAAGCCTTACTTATCCATATGGTAAATTAGCAGTAATGAAAGCTATAGATATGCTACTTAAAAAAGCTAAATAAAAAGCTTTTTTTATTTATAGAAATATAATTAAGTGTTATAATAATTAAGAGGTGAAACTTATGAAAAGTAGAGCATTTATTTTAATTTCTTTTTTATCTGGCTTATTAATTGCTTTGTTAGTATTTTTTACGTATTTTAACAATCAAATTTATTTTAAAAATATAAAAAATGAAACGGAAATAGAAGTTTTTAGTAAATATAAAGAAGATAAGATAGTTGCATGTTATGGAAATAAATTAAGATGTAAAAAAATAAATTATATAGTTCATGGTAGTGTTAATACAAAAAAAATAGGTACTTATAAAAAAGTATATGAAGCTAAGTATAATGATAAAATAAAAAAGTTTGTAAAAAAAGTTAATGTGGTAGATAGAACAAGGCCTAAATTAGAAATTAAGGGTTCTTTTGATAATGTTTGTCCAAGTGGGAAAGTAAGTGATATAAATTTAAATGCAACAGATAATTATGATGGTGATATAACTGATAAAATTGAATATAAAATAGATGGAGATAGAATAATTTATAAAGTATCAGATTCTTCTCAAAATGTAACTAAAAAGGAGTTTGATGTAACCATAAATGATAATGAAAAGCCAAGTATAATATTAAATGGTGATTCAACTATATATATTTCTGTTGGTGAAAATTATAAAGAATTAGGTTATGTTGCTATAGATAATTGTGATGGTAATATAACTTCAAGTGTTAAGGTAACTACTAATTTAAATACAAAAAAAGCAGGTTCTTATGAAGTTGTTTATACTGTTAAAGATGAATTTGGAAATAGTAGTGAGGAAAAAAGAACTATTAAAGTTTTTCCTAAAAATAATTATAAAGAAGATGCTATAGGTAACAAAGTGGTTTATTTAACTTTTGATGATGGCCCAGGTAAATATACAGCTAGATTACTTGATATATTAAAAAAATATAATGTTAAGGCTACGTTTTTTGTTACGGGCTATAATGATAATTATAATTATTTATTAACTAGAGAACATAGTGAGGGTCACACTGTTGGTCTTCATAGTTATACTCATGATTATAAGGTGATATATCAAAGTGTTGATTCATATATGCAAGATTTATTAAAAATTCAAAATAAGGTAAAAAGTTATACCGGTATTGAATCAATGATTATTAGATTTCCTGGAGGAAGTTCAAATACAGTAAGTAAAAGATATAAAATTGGAATTATGAGTGAACTTTCAAATAAAGTACAAGAGTTGGGATTTAAGTATTTTGATTGGACAATAGCATCAGGTGATGCTGGAAATACTCGTGATACAAATAAAATAATTAGCAATGTAACTTCCAGTTTTAAAGAAAACTCTATGAATGTCGTTTTAATGCACGATATAAAACCGTATTCAGTAGATGCTGTTGAAAGTATAATAACGTATGGTCTTGCCAATGGCTACACTTTCGCACCTCTTACATTAAATAGTCCCAATGTTCATCAAAAGGTAAATAATTAAGGTGTCTAAAAGGCACTTTTTTGTTTGTACGAATTAATTATTTTTAGGTTTTAATTTTGCATTTAATATATTAAAGGGGGAGATTTTTTGGAAAAAAGAGGTATTGATATAAGTCATCACCAAGGAGATATAGATTTTAGTAAATTAAAGAACCATATTGATTTTGCAATGGTTAGAACTAGTTATGGAGTATTTTATGAAGATAGAAAATATAAAATTAATATAAAAGAATTAGAAAGGTTTAATGTCCCTTATGGACTATATCATTTTTCTTATGCAAAAGATATAGAAGGAGCTAAAAAAGAGGCCTTAAATTTTATAAATTTAATTAAAAATTATAATCCAACATATCCTGTTGTTATAGATATTGAATATTCTGATAGAACATCTAATGTTAGTAATAATACTTTAAATGATATTGCATATACATTTTGCTCAATAGTAGAAAACGCAGGATATTATGTTATGATATATGCAAACCTTGATTATTTTAATAATAAATTAAATGACAAAAGATTAGATAGATATGATAAATGGCTTGCAGAGTGGAAAAATAAACCAACCTATAATAAAGCTTTTGGAATATGGCAATATTCATCAAAAGGTAAAATGCCTGGTATAAATGGTAATGTTGATTTAAATATATCATATAAGGACTATCCTTCTATAATAAAGTCTAAAAATGAAGAAAAAAAAGATACAGATAAAATGGTAGAAAGTAATATTAAAGAAATAAATTATATAGTAAAAAAAGGAGATACATTAACAAAGATAGCAAGTAAATATAATACTACGTATAATAAATTAGCATCATATAATAATATTTCAAATCCTAATAAGATATATATAGGTCAAATAATTAAAATTCCAAATAGCAATAGCAATAACAATATAAATCCAACTGCTTACGTGGTAAAAAAAGGAGATACATTAACAAAGATAGCAAATAAATATAATACTAATTGGAAGGAAATATATGCTAAAAACAAAAATAAAATAGGCAATAATCCTAATAAAATATATCCAGGAATGGTATTAAAAATTTAATTTGGTTAACACTAATAGTGTTAACTTTTTTATTATTTATTGACTTTGGTCAAAATTAAATGTATTATAAATTTAGATAATAAAGGAAGGAGAAAAGTTATGAAAAAACAAAACATTGCAATAATTGGTGTTATAGCATTTGTACTAGCAGTAGCTGTAGGTTACGCATTATTTAGTCAAACATTAACTATTAATGGTACCGCAACAGCAAATGGAAGCTTTGACGTACAATTTACTAAAGTTGGTACTCCAACAAGTGTAGGTTATACAAAAGTAGCTAGTGAAACTGCAGATTTAGCAACTATTTCGGCTGATGGAAAGACTTTAACCGTAAAGGTTAATAAATTAGACTATCCTGGAGCATACGTAGAAATTCCTGTTACAATTGAAAACAAGGGTTCTATTCCAGCTAAATTAAAGGAAATTGTTCAAACTGGTTTAAAAGATGAAACTGGTCCAATTAAAGTTTCATATAGTGGTGTTGCAGCAAGTGAAGATCCAATAAACACAAATGATACTCAAAGCATGAAGATAAGAGTAGAATGGTTATCTACTGTAAATGATAACACAGCAGATGGCGGAGCTGAATTTACAATTGAGTTAAAATACGAACAGGTAACCGCTTAAACAAGTTTTTAAAAAACTTGTTTTTACTTTACACAAAAATTAAAAAAATAGTAAATAAGGTTATAATTATTGATTATATTTTTTTATTTGTGGTATCATAATTTTAGATAATAAAGGAAGGAGTAAAAAAATGAAGAAGCAAAACATTGCAATAATTGGTGTCATAGCATTTGTACTAGCAATAGCTGTAGGTTACGCATTATTTAGTCAAACATTAACTATTAATGGTACTGCAACAGCAAAAGGAAGCTTTGATGTTGAGTTTACTACAGCGACCGTTCAAACACAGGTTGGTTCAACAGGAGCAACTGCAGTAATTTCTGATGATAAACATACTTTGAAAATAACTGTTCCTAAGTTAGAATATCCAGGAGCATATGTAGAAATTCCAGTTACTGTAACTAATAAGGGCGATATTCCAGCTAAATTAATTGAAATTACTGAAACTGGTCTAACAACTGATGATTCAGTAAAAGTTTCTTATACCGGTTTATCAGAATTAAAAGATCAACAATTAATAAAAGATAACACGCAAAGCTTTACTATAAAAGTTATGTGGGATGCTAATTCGAATAAAAGTTCTGAAAATGTTCAATTTGAAATAAATTTGAAGTATGAACAAATAACGGCTTAGTAGTAAAAGGGTAAGTTAACTTACCTTTTTTTATTGTTTTTTTATGATTATTATGATACTATTATTACGATATGGGAATAGTAAGAAAACTGAATTGATATCATAATGATGTACTTTATTTTATAATGAATTGTTCTTAAGTTAGGTGATATTATGAGAAAAAAAATAGATTTTGCAAAGAAAATGAAAATTATAACTATAATTTTAGCTGTTTATGTGCTATCGATGAGTGTTGGCTATGCTCTTTTTCAGGATTCTTTAAAAATAGATGGGGTAGCCTCAACCGTTGATTATTATGAGGGAGAAAAATTACCCGTGACCGCAGTTATTAGAAATACAAAAAATAATTATTATTTTACCTCTGACTTTGATTCTGGATATTTATTTAGTTATGAAAATGAAACTTGGAAAGATGATACTTATACTTTGGTTTTGGACAAGACTATTTTAAGAGGTATACAAAACAAAACCATAACTTATACCATTACTTTTCAAAATCCAACTGTTTTAAATTATACTAACGGAGTTATTTCAACTAGTATTGAGGGTTCTAATAGTGATATTACTTTAACTTCTGGAAGTCTATCTGATTTAGAAATTGCCCCAAATGGTAAAACAGATGTAACATTTAGTATAACAACGAAAAACTTTAACTCATATGATAGTATTGCTAAAGCAACCATAACGTATACGTATCAAAACAAACCAAGATATTTTAATTTTATTGTAAAGTATGATGCTAATCCAAATTATGAGAATTTGTTAACGGAAGAACTTTTATTAAATGATAATGGAAAAAAAGTTTATAAAGATGGAACCGACTTAATTGTTAGGTCATATCCGGTTGCATATTTTAAAAAAACCCAGCCTCTTTTTAACGCATTTTTAGAAAAATTAGAAGCAGGTGTTACTTATCAATTAATAAGAGATTATGAAGGAACTTTAAATGCTTCTAATGGTCAAATAACATTTAGAAGTTCAAGTGGTGTAGTGTTAAATTTATTACATGGGGTTGGAGTTAAAAGTTACACTTTTACATTAACACAAGAGCAAATAGATAGTATTGATAGGATGTATATATATGGTCATACAACGGATGGGTTATTTAGGTTTATTATATTAAGAAAAGTAAATTAAAAAGAAGAAAGAGGGAAGTAATATGAGAAAAAACTTAAAAGTAATTTTTCTGTCTTTAATTGTTTTCTCATCTATACTGTTAGAAGTTACTAAAACATCTATTAAATTTGGTTCTTCATATACTTATGTGATAAAACCAGTTATATGGATTTTTATAGGAATTATTGCAGTTGTATTTTTTAAAAATGAAAAAAGTGTTAATTGTAAATATAAAAGGGAAGTTAATTTTGCTGTTTTAGTTTCATCTTTGGTATATTTTCTTACCTATTTTATTTTAGGATATATAAAGGGTTTTGCTAACAATCCATATGATATATCATTAAAGGGTATAATGCTTAATTTGTGGACGTTTGTTCCAATACTTGTTGTAAGAGAGTATATAAGATACTATATGATAAATAATTGTAATCAAAAAAGAGTTTTGTTATGGACTCTTTATATATCTTTGATGTTTGTATTTGTAAATCTTAATATTTATAAATTTGATAGTTATTTTAAAAATTCTTTATCAACCATTGAATTTATAATGCAAACGTTTTTTCCAAGTTTAATTGAAAATTTATATTTGACTTATGTTTGTTATTTTTCTGGATATCAAACTTCTATTATTTATTCTTTTTTACCACAATTGATACTTTATGTATTACCAATTTTACCAGATATAGATTGGGCAACATTATCTATAATTAATTCTGCTATTCCATTCTTTTCATATATATATATTAATTATATTATAAACAAAATGGATAAAACTTATAGTAGAAAAGAAGTAAAAACAGTTGGTATTAATGGCTTAATTAGTATGATTTTAATAGTTGCTTTTATGATTTGCTTTGGAATTGGAGTGTTTCCTATTAAGCCTTTAGTTATAGCAAGTAATAGTATGGCACCTAAAATACATAGAGGTGATATTGTAATAATAAAAGATAGTGATGTTAAAAAAGTAAAAAAAGGTGATATTATAAGGTATAAAATGGAAGGTTATTATGTTGTTCACCGCGTTGTTAAAAAAACTTATGATGAAAAAGGAAATTTAACTTTTATTATGAAAGGGGATAATAATGATGATGTTGATTTATATCCTGTAAAAGAATCACAATACGCGGGGACAATTAAGTTTAATATTCCTTATTTAGGTTATCCAACTTTAATATTGGGTGAATTATTAGATTCATCCGCAGGTGATAAAGTTACTGTAGATAAGGGAAGGGTTGAATAAAATTACCAACAAATAATAGTTTTTATTGAAAAAAGAAAAGTAAAATGATATACTTTATTATGATAGAGGTGCTTTATGAAAAAACAAAATCTATTTATTGTTTTGGCAGTACTATGTATAATAACGTTAGCAATAGGATATTCTATTTTTAGAACTAATGTTGAGGTTAATGGTAGAATGGACTCTAGTGATAATTTAGATGTTATATTTACTAAAATAGGAGATATTGTACAAGTGGGTAGTAAAAATGCCTCTGCATCTATTTCAACAGATAGCAAAAGGGTAACCATAAATGTTCCAAATCTTTTATATAAGGGAGCTTATGTTATCGTACCCATAACTTTAAAAAATGTAGGAAGTATTCCTGCAAGATTAGAATCTATAAGAGAGTATGGAAATGGATATAATTCTCCAGTAAAAGTTTCATATTCTGGAATAGGAATAACAGATAAAGTATTAAATCCTGGTGACGTACAACATTTTAAGGTTAAGGTATACTGGGCTAGAAATAGTGTTGAAGAATTTAATAAATATGAGTTTGTTATAAAATTTAATTATGTGCAAGGTTAAAAAATAAAGGAGGTATATTTATGTCTAAATTAAATTTAAAAGAATTAAATTTGAAAAAGATAAATATTAAAAAAGTGGTATTAGCCTGCTTTTTAGCACTTGCTATAGTTGTTCAAATAACGTTTTTAAAATTTTTATTTAGTGGAATTACTCCTGATGATAAAAAAACAGATGAAAATGTAATTATGAGCTATACATCACGTGGTAAGTTTGATTATAAAGTTTATTTAAAACCAAATGAATTTATTAATAAAGAATATTTGGATGCTGGAGAAGCTTATATATTAGATTTAATAGATCATATTAATATAAATTCGTTTTATGGCTTTTCTGCAACTGAGAAAACTAGTGTTTCTGGTAATAATAAAATTACCGCAAAGCTAATTGTTAATTATAGAGATTCAAATGAAACAAATGGAAATCCAGAACTTTTGAGTAAAGAAAAAATATTAGATGAAAAAATAATTAATTTTGATAATTTAACATATAGTACAGCAGGTACTTATGATTTATATTTAGATGAGTATTTAAAAATATTAAGGGACTTTCAAAGCCAAGTTAAAATTTCTGTAGAAGGATATGTTGAGATACTATCAGAAACTAAGATCAATGGTAAAATAGGTGGTGCATCTTATAGTGATACTTATACGAATACTTTAAAAATACCTTTAAGTTCTTCCGTTATTAAGATTGAAAATCCAAACGTTAAAGAAAAAACTAATAAGGTCTATGAGGGAGATTTAGTAAAAACAAATAAAAAGGTAATGAGTTTTATTGTTGTTGGAAATATAATTACATTTTTGATTTTGTGCGTAATTGCTAAAAAATTATTTACGTTTAATAATAAATCAGAATATGAAAAGAAACTAGGTAAAATATTAAAAACTTATGATGATATCATTGTTAATACATCAAATATTTTAGAAGTAGATAATTACAAAATAATAGAAATTACTGAATTTAAGGAGATGTTAAATCTTTCAAGAGAGTTGTTGCTTCCAATCATGAATTATGAAGTTATGAAGAATAAGGAAACATGGCTATATGTAATAAAAGATAACATATTATATAGATATGTTATATCATCTGAAAAATTGGAAAAAGAAAAGAAGACTAATTAATCTTCTTTTTTTTATTATCCCATTTTATAATTCCCAGTACATTAAATAATAACATAAATATTGATACTATTAACATTATTTTTGAATTACACTCTTTTTCTATAAAATTTATTATCCATATAATAAGATCTATTATGTTATTTCCAAGTAATATAATCCAACATTCTTTATATCTTAAAATCATTAATATAACTCCACATATATTTATGCAATTTGATGCAGCATCTAGAAATGCTAGTTTTTGAGTTTTTATTTTTGAAAGAAAAAATCCTAACATGATATTTAAAATAAAACAAAATACAATAATAAACATAGATGTTTTAATATTAAATTGTCTTATATTTATTACATTATTTTTATCTTTGTTTTTGTACCAACTAATAAATCCTTTTATTTGCAAAGGAAAATATAATAAAACCGACAATGTTGCTATTCCATAAAGATTTGTCTTAAATGATATATAAGCATTTAATAAAACAAATAAGGCACCAAAGATGTAATTATACCATTTTCCTATTGCAGCATAATATCCATTTAATAATCCAAATAATAGTGTTAAAAAACCTATTATAGAATTGGAAAAAATAGTAATTATAGAACTGATTAAGAAAATTAATATAACAGGTATTATATTTAATAGATTTTCTTTTTTCATTTTTAAATTCCTAAATTTATTCTCTATTTATTTTATTATTTTTTAAATAATTTGTTTTTATTTAAGCCTAGTATTGTTAAATTTTTAAAAATATATTATAATTGTTCTTGTAAATTGCCCTGTAGCCAAGTGGTAAGGCATCTGACTCTGAATCAGACATGCACTGGTTCGAATCCAGTCAGGGCAACCAAATATATATGGCCCGTTGGTGAAGGGGTTTAACACATCGCCCTCTCAAGGCGACATTCACGAGTTCAAATCTCGTACGGGTCACCAAATTTAAATTTTAAGGGTTAGTTTTGTATAGACTAGCCTTTTATTTATCTTGAATTTTTGATATAATTTAAGTGCTTAAGAAAGGAATGATTTTATGACTAATAAAGATTTAGCAAACTTGATATTTCCTAATATTACAAAAACAATAGAAGATTATGAAAAAATGTATCCAGAAAGAAACTTACCAGATGATGCGATAGTAACTCGTGCTGCGCCATCTCCAACTGGATATACCCATATGGGAACGCTATTTCAGGCCTTTATTGCAAGGAAAGCTGCAAAAGATACAAATGGTGTATTTTATATAAGAATAGAAGATACTGATAGAGAAAGATTAGTTAGTGACGCAGTAGATGTTATCACAACTGACTTAAGATACTTTGAGGTAACTCCAGATGAAGGAGTAATATCAGGTAGTGAAGAAAAAGGTGCATATGGTCCATATACGCAAAGCAAAAGAAAAGAAATTTATCAAACATTTATGAAATATTTAGTTGAACAGGGTCTTGCATACCCATGTTTTTGTACTAAAGAAGAAAAAGAAGAGATGACATCATCCCAGGAGAAAAGAAAAGATAGAATAGGATATTATGGAAGATATGCTAAATGTCGTAAGATTCCTATAAGTGATGCTTATGAAAGAGTAAAAAATAAAGAATCATTTACTTTAAGATTAAAATCACCTGGAGATTTTAATAAGAAAATAATCGTTAATGATTTAATAAAAGGAAAAATATCTTTCCCAGAAAATGATATGGATATTGTAATAATGAAACAAGATGGGCTTCCAACTTATCATTTTGCACACTTAGTAGATGATCATTTAATGCGTACAACGCATATTATAAGGGGAGATGAATGGTTATCATCGCTTCCAACTCATATACAATTATTCCAAGTATTTGGTTTTAAACCTCCTAAGTATGCTCACATATCTCCAATTTTAAAGGAAGATAATGGAGTTAAGAGAAAACTTTCTAAGAGAAAAGATCCCGAAGCACAAATGAGTTACTATAGAGAAAAGGGAATTCCAGTAAAAGCTGTTGAGTTATATTTAATGACGCTTGCTAACACTAACTTTGAACAGTGGTGGGATGCTAATAAAGATAAATCATTAGATGATTTTAAATATGATTTTAAGAAGACTAGTAAGTCTGGTGGTTTGTTTGATGTTGAGAAATTACACAACATTTCAAAGAATTATTTAGCAAGAATAAAAGCAACAGAGTTTTATGATATGTTAGTTAAGTATTCTAATGAATATGATAAAGAATTTTATGAACTAATAACTAAGTATAAGGATTTTACAATAGGGCTTTTAAACATTGAAAGAGAACAAAAAAAACCAAGAAAAGATTATGCTTCTTTTAGTGAAGTAAAACATCTTGTTTGGTATATGTATGATGAATTATTTGAAAAAATGGAAAAGAATTATGAGTTTAATGGCATAACTGATAAAGATGAAATACTAAAAATAATGAATACATACGTAAATGAGTATTATAATGAAGAAGATGATCAGCAAAAATGGTTTGAAAGGATAAAAGATTTATCTGAGGCTTTAGGTTATGCAAGAGAAGTTAAAGAATTTAAAGCAAGTCCTGATAGCTATAAGGGACACGTGGGAGATGTTTCGATGGTAATTAGAGTTTCTCTTACAACAAAAAACATGACACCTAACCTTTATGATATTATGAAATTATTTGGAAAGAAAAGAATATTAAATAGGGTAAAAGAATTAGAAAAAAACATCTAATTCTTTTTTTAGAGTAATTAAAAAGTAAATAGATAATAATTCATATGGAAGCATAGAACTTTTACATAAATAGGAAAGTGTGATCATATGAAAAAGTTAAAAGAGTTTAATTTAGATAAATATCAATTAAAGGCCGTCATATCAAAAAGAAAAGTAAACCTCGTTTTAGCGGGTGCTGGTTGTGGGAAAACTTATACTATAGTATCAAGAATTAAATATTTAATAAAATATTTAAATGTTAATCCAAAAGATATTTTATGTATTTCTTTTACTAATGATTCAGTTAATAAATTAAAACAGGATTTAAATAATTCTGAAATAGAAGTTTTAACATTTCATAAATTGGCACTTAAAATTATAGGTAATAAAAAGGATGTTTTAATAGAAGATATATTAACAGATATAATAATTAATACTTTTAGTAATGATAAATTATTTGGACTTTTTAATTTAAATAAAGATGAAATGTTTTTTATTGTTAAAACTTTTATTAATCTTTTTAAAGTTAACAATTATGAGTTAGATAAATTTTATACCTTTATTAATAAATCAAGTGTTAAAGATAAAATGTTACTAAAGGAAATAATGAAATGCTATATTTGTTATGAGTCTTATTTAAATAAGGAAAATTTAATAGATTTTAATGACATGATAAATTTAGCAATTAGAAAACTAGATAAAAGAAATATTAGGTATAAGTACATAATAATAGATGAATATCAAGATATTTCTCAAACTAAGTTTTTATTTATAAAAAAGCTTATAAAATTATCAAATAGTAACTTCTTTGCAGTTGGTGATGATTTTCAGTCCATTTATAAATTTACCGGATCAAATATAAATGTAATAACTAATTTTAAGAAATATTTTCCATTTAGTAAGGTAATTAAGCTAAAAAAAACTTATAGAAATTCAAATGAATTAGTTAAGATAGCAGGTAAATTTATAATGAAAAATCCATTTCAAGTAAAGAAAAAACTAAAATCGACTAAGAAGATTAAAAATCCAGTTCATATTATTTATTATTATAATCTAAATGAATCTATGCAAAATATAATTGAAGAGGATAAAATAAATAAATTATTTATACTTTCAAGAAATAATAAAGATTTAGAAAATATTGATATAAAAGGTGTTAATTATAAGAAAATGAGTGTTCATAAATCTAAAGGGTTACAAGAAGATTATATATTTTTAATAAATGTAAATAATTTATCTAATGGCTTTCCAAATAAATATGTGAATCATTATATATTAAATTATGTAAATAATTATAAAGAAAGATATTTATATGAAGAAGAAAGAAGATTATTTTATGTTGCCATAACAAGATGTATTAAGAGAGTGTATATTTTTGTTCCGTATAATATGGAATCATGTTTTATAAAGGAAATTAAGCATTATAAAAATGTTTTTTTAAGAGAAAATAATATTAATTATAAAACAAATTAAAAATCCAATTATAGTTGGTAAAACAAAAGAAATAAATGTCCATAAATTACTTTTTGTTTCTTTTTTAATAGTTAAAATAGTTGTACTACAAGGAAAATGAAATAACATAAAAATAAGGGTACATATAGCGGTTTTTATACTCCATCCGTTATTTAGTAATATGTTTTTAAGTTCTATTAAATTATTATAATCTGAAAAACTTGATGTTTTTAAATACCCCATTAACATTATTGGAATTACTATTTCATTTGCAGGAAAGCCTAGAATAAATGCAATTAATATAGTACCATCCATTCCAAAAATATTTGCAATAGGATCTAAAATGTTTGTTAATGTAGATAATATTGTAAATCCTCCAACTTTAATATTAGATAAAAGCCATATTATAATTCCTGCTGGGATAGCAACTGATATTGCTCTTGCTAAAACAAATAAAGTTCTATCAAATATGCTTCTTATAATTATTTGTTTTATTTGTGGTTTTCTATATGGCGGCATTTCTAAAACAAAAGAAGAAGGCATTCCATTTAATACTTTAGTTGATAAGAATTTTGATATTATAAGAGTTACAATTATTGCAAGAACAATTAAGAAAGTTAAAATTATTGATCCTTTAAGACTACTAAATTTTCCACTAACTAAGAACATTGTAATTATTGCAATTAATCCTGGGAATCTACCGTTACAAGGCATAAATGAATTAGTTAGTATTGAAATTAATCTTTCTTTTTTCGAATCTATTATTCTGGATCCTACAACACCACACGCGTTGCACCCTAATCCCATACACATGCAAAGAGATTGTTTACCATGGCATTTAGCTTTATTAAATAATTTATCTAAATTAAATGCTATTCTAGGTAAAAAACCACAATCTTCAAGCAAAGTAAATAATGGAAAGAAAATGGCCATTGGAGGAAGCATAACAGATACAACTGAAGTTAAAGTTTTATATATTCCATTTATAAGAAGATCTATTATTACATTTGGCATTTTTATTAATTTTAAAAAGCTAAGTAAATATCCATTTATTTTATTAAATAAAAATGATAATAATTTTGAGGGATAATTAGCTCCAAATATAGTAAGCCATAAAATTAGACCCAAAAATAACAACATAATAGGAATACCAAATGTTTTTGATGTTAATATCTTGTCTTTTTTTGAAATACTTAATGTTTTTTTATTACTTATATCTTCTGTTATTTTTTTATTCTTATTTATTATTTCATGACAAATAGTATCCTTAAAATCACTTATGTTATTGTCTCTTAAATAATTATTACAATATAAAATTATTTTATTAATTTCTTCTTTTGAACTTGTATTTAAATTTAAATATTTAAATATTTTTTCATTTAATTCAATGTTATTTTCAAGAAGTTTAATTGCATAAAAACGATTATTGGGTTTATTACTATATTTGTTTAAAGTAATAGTAACTTTTTTTATAACATCTTCTGGTATTTTACTGTATGAAAAATCATTTTTATTATTATTTTTGTCTATATTAAGACTAATTAATTTCTTTAATTTGTTTAGATCTTCTTTATTATTAGCACAAATGCCGATTACGGGCACATTCAAAATTTCTTCTAGTTTTTTTAAGTTAAGTTTTATACCATGTTTAATAGCTTCATCCATCAAATTAACACATAATATAACGTTTTTATTTGTTTCTATTATTTGAAGAGCTAAATTAAGGTTTCTTTCTAACATGGTTGCATCAAGTACTACAATAGTTAAATTATAATTTTCAAAGCAAATAAAATCTCTAGATACTTCTTCTTCTTTTGACATAGAATTAAGAGAATATGTTCCAGGCAAGTCAATTAAAGTATAAACTTTATTATTATAGTTATATGTTCCATATGCACTAGATACTGTTTTACCAGTCCAATTACCCGTGTGCTGTTTAAGACCAGTTAAAAGGTTAAAAATAGTAGATTTACCGACGTTTGGATTACCAATTAATGCTATTACATTTTCAGCACAACTTTCTTTTTCAGTTCTAAGTAAACTATTTCCAACTGAATTTATAGTTAACCCCATATTATTTACCTCCTTTAAATTCATAATTTACAATTATGTTTTTACAGTCACTATTTCTAAGGGCTATAACGCTTCCCATTATTAAATAAGCACAAGGATCACCAAAGGGGCTAATATATATTTTTTTAATAATAGAATTTTCTACTAAACCTAAATCAGCTAAACGCTTTTTTAAGTTATTTTTAAGTTTTATACTGCATACTTTTGCAGTTTTATTAACTTCCAGTTTGTCTAAAGAAATAAACATAATAATCATGTCCTTTAAAATAATTTCTATACTAGTTTATGACAAATTATCATATGTGAAACAACTATTTATAAAAGAATAATTTTGTCGAATTAAAGTACTAATATTTTAAAACTTTTTTTAGTAACATTTACTAAGGAGGAATCATGAATAATTATAATGGTTTAACAAGTAAAGAAGTTTTAGAATCTAAGAAAAAATATGGTACGAATGAAATTACTACATCAAAAAATAATAGTTTTACATCACTTTTATTAGAATCACTAGCAGACCCTATAATTAAAATTTTATTAATTGCTCTTGCTATAAAAATAGTTTTTTTATTTAGAGATTTTGACTGGTTTGAAACACTTGGAATACTTATAGCTATTTTTTTAGCTTCATTTATTTCTACTATTTCAGAATATGGTTCCGAAAAAGCTTTTAAAAAATTACAAGAAGAATCTTCAAAAATAAAGTGTAAAGTTAAAAGAGATAATAAAATAGTTGAAATACCAATTGATGATGTTGTAAAAGATGATTTAGTTATTTTACAGTATGGTGATAAGATTCCAGCAGATGGCATTTTAATTAAGGGTGATATTATGGTTGATGAATCAACCATAAATGGAGAGTCAAAAGAAATTCATAAAGAAATGATTAAAAATAAAATAACTTCTAAAAATAGGTTGTATAGAGGAACGATTGTTTGTGAAGGAAGTGGCATTCTTAAAGTAACTTGTGTAGGTTTAAATACTTTTTATGGGAAGATTGCTTCTGAATTAAAGGAAAAAGCTGGAGATAGCCCTCTTAAAATTAGGCTTAGAAAGCTTGCTAAGATAATTAGTACTTTTGGTTATATTGGAGCTTTTTTAGCATCTATCTCGTACTTATTTTCAGTAATAGTAGTTGATAATAATTTTGTTTTACAGGATATAATAAATACAATAACTAACTTTCCTATTATGATGGAACATATCATATATGCTCTAACGCTAAGTGTTACTATAATTATAGTTTCAGTACCAGAAGGACTTCCCATGATGATAACGCTTGTTTTATCTTCTAATATGAAAAGAATGCTTAAAAATAATGTTTTAGTAAGAAAATTAGTTGGAATAGAAACAGCGGGGAATATAAACATTTTATTTAGTGATAAAACAGGTACTTTAACAACTGGTAAATTAAAAGTTACAAATATAATAGATGGTTCATTAAATAATTATAAAAATGAAAAAGATGTGTTAAAAAATGGAGTAAATTATTATAATTTACTAAAAGTATCTATGGTTATAAATAATATGGCGGTATATAGTGATAAAAAAATAGTAGGTGGAAATACAACGGATAGATGTTTGCTTGAATTTTTTAATGATGGAGAGTTTAATGATATAAAAAAAATAAAAACTATTCCATTTGATAGCAAAAATAAATACATGATAACTGTACTAGATGATAAAAAGGTAAGAAATTTAATAAAGGGAGCCCCTGAAAAGTTATTTTCTAATTGTAATTATTATTATAATAATGACTTAGTTAAATTACCATTAAAAAATAAAGATTTAATTCAAAAGAAAATAGATGATTATACAAAAAGTGGATCTAGGGTTTTATTAGTTGCAACAAGTAGTAATATAAATGAAAAAGATTTTTCTAATCTTACATTAGTAGCAGTAGTAGTAATAAAAGATGAAATAAGAAAAGAGGCTAAAGAAGCTCTTTTAATGACCAAATTAGCAGGTGTTAAAACAGTTATGATAACAGGAGATAATAAAGATACTGCACTTCATATTGCAAAAGAAGTAAATCTAATAGAAAATGATAATAATGATATTGTTTTAACATCTGATGAGCTTAATAGTATGACAGATTTAGAAGTAAAGAAAATAATTCCTAATCTTAAAGTTGTAGCAAGAAGTCTTCCACATGATAAATCTAGATTAGTTAGATTATCAAAAGAAATGAATTTAGTTGTTGCTATGACGGGAGATGGAGTAAACGATGCACCAGCTTTAAAAAGAGCAGATGTTGGTTTTGCTTTTGGATCGGGTAGTGAGGTTGCAAAAGAAGCGGGTGATATAGTAATACTAGATGATAATTTTTTATCAATTACTAAAGCTATTTTATTTGGAAGAACAATTTTTAAAAGTATAAGAAAATTTATTATATTTCAGTTAACCGTTAATTTATGTGCGCTTAGTATTTCAATAATTGGACCATTTATAGGAGTCGATACTCCAGTTACGGTAATACAAATGCTTTGGATAAACATGGTTATGGATACTCTTGCAGCTTTGGCATTTTCATTTGAACCAGCTTTATTAGAATATATGACTGAAAAACCAAAGAAAAAGGATGAAAACATAATGAATAGTTATATGTTAAATGAAATAATAATAACAGGGTTATATACAACGTTTCTTTGTATTTTATTTTTAAAGTTACCATTGATTAAAAATCTTTTTTATAGCAAAGAATCTTTTTTGACGGCATTTTTTGGATTATTTATTTTTGCAGGTATATTTAATTGCTTTAATGCCAGAACAAGCAGAATAAATATTTTATCATATTTAACAAAAAATCATATGTTTATTTTTATTATTTTATTTATATGTATAGTTCAGATTACAATGATTTATTATGGAGGTAGTATGTTTAGAACTGTACCTTTATCGTTAAAAGAGTTTTTAATTATGCTTGCTTTTTCATTTACAGTTGTGCCGGTTGATGTCTTAAGAAAAATAATTTGTAAAAAGCATTGTAAAACAAGAAGTGTGTAATTTGACATGATGAAAGAAAAGTGCTAAAATATGCAGTCAAAGAAGGGGATAATATGGAAGCACTGGATAAAGTTTTATATAATGTAAAGCTAAAAGAAAATGTAAAAGATCATATGTTATATACTCTAGAAGAGTACAAAAATTATCTTGAATCATTAAAAGAAATAGAAAAAAACGATCCGCAATTAGCTAAAAGCTTTTTCAGATTACTAAAAATAAATGAGCTAAAAGCTAGTCAACAAATGGAGTCTGAGGATTCATTTTTGATAGATATTGGACTCGGACCAATACTTGATGGTAGTGAAAAATCCTCTATAGATATTGTCACTAAATATATATTAAAAGATAAAGGTTTAAATAATGAAAGATTAGAAAAGATTCATAGAATTATTTTAAGGGGTACAAGCGATGATAAAGAAAAAAATTATAAAATAAGAACCAGTAAAGAAGATACTTACATATCTGAAATAAGTAATGGAATAGAAAGAACTCTTTATGTAGCTCCAAAATCCGAAGAAGTAAATTCATATCTTAATTATTTATACGCTTTTCTTGATAATAATACTAATAATGAATTAGATGTATTTTTAACACCATACTTAGCTCATTTTTATATTTCTGCATTACAGCCATTTAATAATGGTAACACAAGATTAGCTCGTTTAATTCAATATGGAGATATATTTAAAGTTTCAAGAAAATTACTTGATTATAATTTAAAACAGCCAGCTTTATTCCTTTCAAAAAATTATCAATTAAACTGTGGTAATTATAGAAAAATGATTGCAGATATAGTTCTTGATCCTAGTGATGAAAACTTTAATAAATGGGTTAATTATAATTTAAACATGACAGATGAACAATTATTCTGTTTAAGCAATGATATAGCAAAGATTAAAAGGTTGAGATAATTATGAAATTATTATTACATACGTGCTGTGCTCCTTGTAGTGTGTACTGCATAGAAGAACTAAAAAAAGAAAATATTGATATAACAAGCTTCTGGTATAACCCAAACATTCATCCTTATAAGGAATATGAAGCAAGATTAGAAACTTTAAAAAACTATGATAAAAAAATAGGTATACCATTAATAATAGAAGATTATTATGGACTTAGAGAGTTTTGTAAAAATGTGACAGATAAATTAGATAATAGATGTGGTTACTGCTATTTATGTAGATTGGATAAGACTGCTTGTTATGCTAAAGAAAATGGATATGATGCATTTTCTACAACTTTACTTATAAGTCCATATCAAAATCATGAATTATTAAAAAAAACTGGGGAAATGTTATCTAAAAAATATAACATAAAATTCCTATATAAAGATTTTAGACCTGGTTTTAGATATGGACAAAATAAGGCTAGAGAATTAGGACTTTATATGCAAAAATACTGTGGTTGTATATTTAGTGAAGAAGAAAGATATGAAAAACTTATAAATAAGAATAAGAAAATAAATGAAAATTATAAATAATACTTAACTTTAGTTTAAATATTTGTTATAATTTAGTTGTAAGAGGTATTCATATGATAAAATTAAATTTTAAATTAAATTGTTTTTTTCCTTTTTATCATTATGTCTTTTTATATTGTAAGTAAAAACTAACACTTTTTCGTGCTAGTTTTTTATATTTAAGGGAGGATTTATGAGTAGCAAATATGAGGATGAACTAGGGCTTATCGTGATGGATAATTGTAAAGAATTAGGGAATAAAATTAATCAAAATATTATGCAAAGAAGAAGTAAAAAGAATAGTTTTATAATTCCAACTGATTTAGTTAGATTTAATAATGGTGAAGGGAAAGCTGTTATAAAAGATTCTGTAAGAGATAAAGATTTGTACATTATATCGGATATTGGAAATCATAGTATGACATATAAGATGTATGGTTATTTAAATCACATGGGTCCTGATGAACATTTTACAGATATTAAAAGAGTCATATCAGCAGCAAGAGGTCAAACTGATAGATTAACCGTTGTTATGCCACTTTTGTATGAATCAAGACAACATAGAAGAAAGGGAAGAGAATCACTTGATTGTGCACTTGCACTTCAAGAATTACAGAATTTGGGAGTAAATACTATTGTTACATTTGATGTTCATGATCCTAATATTCAAAATGCTGTTCCAACAAGCATGTCATTTGAAAATTTTTATCCGACCAACACCATTTTGAAAGAATTTATAAAAAATGAAGAATTTGATCCTGAAAATGTAAAATTTATAAGTCCTGATACCGGTGCTATGGATAGAGCTAAGTATTATGCTAATATGTTTCAAGCTGATGTTGGGTTGTTTCATAAAAGAAGAGATTATAGTAAGATAGTTGATGGAAAAAATCCTATAGTTGCACATAATTATTTGGGTGGTAATCTAGAGGGTGAAACAGCGGTTGTAGTAGATGATATGATTGCATCTGGTACATCTATGTTAGAAGTTGCTTTTGATTTAAAACAAAGGGGCGCTAAAAAAGTATTCTTAATAGCTACATTTTCAATGTTTACTAATGGATTAGATGGTTTTAATAAGGCGTTTTCTGAAGGACTTTTTGAAAAGTTATATTCTACTAATTTAACATATATTGATAAAGATGCTTTAAAAACTCCTTGGTATAAACAGATAGATTGTTCTAATTATGCTTCTGATATAATTAACACTTTAAATACTAGTGGTTCTATATCCGAACTTAAAAATGGTAAACAAAAAATACTTAATATGTTAGAAAACAAGAAAAGAAAGGAATTAGAATTATAATATTTTAATTATTCATTTTTTGTAGTATAATATTTATGCATGAAAGGAGTTTTTTGATATGGCAAATATTTTATTAGTATTTATATGCGTTATGGTTTTAATTACAATGGTAGTTTCTGTAATTGGATTAATAATATTAACAAAACATACGAAAGAAAAGAAAACTGTTTTAAGAGCACTTAAAGTAACTGGAATTATTTTATTAATTATAGGTGTAATAATTATATCTGTATCTATTTCATCTATAAAAGGAAATAAAAATGATACTAATAATACAAAAATAGAAGATGTTAAATTAGAAGATGCTGGGTTTAACGAAGTTAGTCTATCAGAGTATTTAAATTTGATTAATTCGGGTGAAAAGAAAATTGTTTTAGTTGCAAGACCTACTTGTGGTTATTGTGAAAAGTTTAGCCCAATATTAAAAAAAGCTAAGGACGATATGAATTTAGAGATTAATTACATTGATACTGATAAGTTTTCTAATGAAGATTGGACAACTTTTTCTAATTCGTTAGCTTATTTAAATAGTGAAGAATGGGGAACACCTTTGGTTATGATAGTACAAAATGGGGAAGTGTTATCTGTTAATAATGGTTATGTTGATCTAGCAACAATAAAAGCTTTCTTTGAAACTAATGGTTTTGGTGAATAAAAATGAATGATGTATATGAAGTATGTAAAAGTTTTTTAAAAAAATATCCTAGGACATTAGCATGGCATGTTAAAAGGCATGCTTCTGTTATAAGCCAGCATATAAATGAAGATGAAGTTGTTTTATTTTCATTTGCAGGACAAAAGGATACTAGTTTATTAATGCCTTTTTATACAACTGTTATTGTATTTACAAATAAAAGAATGCTTCTAGGAAGAAAAAGATGTTTTGGACGATATTTTTATACATCAATAACCCCTGATTTATTAAATGACTTTGAAGTTAGGGCAAATATATTATTTGGATCGGTTGAAATAGATACTATAAAAGAACATTTTATAATTAGTGGCCTAGATAAAAGAGGATTACCAAAAATAGAAGATGCACTATCAAAGTATTTGGTTAATGAAAAACTTAAGTATTTAAAAAATAAGAGTTCTAATTAGAGCTCTTATTATTTACAAACTTTTGTAAAAATTATATAATTATTATGAGGTGTGTTATGATAAAAAGAAAGAATAAGGAAGAGGTTTTTATATCAAAAAGTTCTAAAGTACTTAAGATATTGTGTACTTTAGTTGGAATTATACTTAGTTTAGTCTACTGTATTAATGGAGGTTTTTACTCATTATTATTTGATTTGAGGGAATCAAAAACAGTAATTGTATATAGTATTCTTATAATAATATTATTATTTTTATTAGTATTTTTAAATGCATCAGAAGAAACAGAAATAGAAAATGAAAAGAAATTTGAAAAAAGTAGTTTTGTTACAATAGGAATAATTGTTTTAATAATTTTATTTGGTTTATTACTTGTAATTACTTTACTTGATTTTTTCTTGCCTCTTATAGTAATTACAGCTTGCTTAATTTTAACTTATTATTTAGTTTTAAAGTTAATTAAGGCAATAGTGAAAAAATATGGTATAAAGTAAATTCTTTATATGTTTTGCATAGAATATATAAAATAATACTTGATATTTATTTATTAAATATGATATAATTTCTTTGCATGGGGCTATAGCCAAGCTGGTAAGGCATTGGACTGCAACTCCACGATCGCCGGTTCAAATCCGGCTGGCCCCTCCAATTTATTTGCAGGTGTAGTACAACGGCTAGTACGAGGCCTTGCCAAGGCTTAGACGTGGGTTCGATTCCCATCACTTGCTCCATTTGAAATCAACTTACGGACTTAAAAGTTCGTAAGTTTTTATTATATTTTTTTAAATTTGGGAGTAAAACTCGTGTCTAGCCAGCACTGAATTTATACTCCCACATAAATTCTACTATGGGAATTCCCATACCCTTTATCCTATTTTTTGTTTTCTTTTTGAAACTATATTAGTTAATATAATAAATATTATTGAGAACCCCAAAATTACTATCATATTTGTTATAATAGGTTGCATTGTTTCTAAATTAAATACTTCTAATGTCTTTAAAGATTCATTACTACTTATATAATAATATGATGGCAAAATATGAGCAATTTTCAAAACTCCATCTGGTAGCCATTCCATGGGAACAAAAGCACCACATAAGAAACTTGATCCTAATGCTATTACATTGACTATACCATTTATTGCATTTTTATTTGAAACTAAATTTCCTATAAACAAAGCAATAGTAGTTGCACACATGGTAAATATAAATGAATTTATTAAATAAATTATTCCTTGATTAGAAAACATTACATCTCCAATTAAAACAAAACTTAATGCAACATACACACCCCATAATATTATAGAAAATAAACTGTTTGATAATAGTAACTGTCTATTCAGTTTTCTATAATCTGTACTACTTATTATAGTTCTTTTTTGAATTTTTATATCTTTAAAACTTGATAAAACTAAACATATTACATATACCAAACAAGCAAGTATACTATAACTTGCAAAATTATAGTAAAACGTTGCTTTGGCTAAACTATCTGTATCAAGTTTAGAAGTTATTTCAACTTCACTTTGTTTAGATAGGGTTTCGTTTATTTTACTAGTTAACTCATCTTCATTCTTTATACTTTTTTGGTATATATTTGCAACTTTAATATACCTTGATAATAACATTTCAGCAAATGATGATTGATAATCTCCTGTACTTTTTATATTTATTTCTGGATTTTTACCATCCATAAAATCTTCACTATAATTTTCAGGAATATAAATTACATAATTTACATCTCTATAAAATAGCCCATCATTTATTGCTTCTTCATTATTATTTAATTCTATTATGTTGCTATTATCTGTTATGTATTTTATTAAATCTTTTGTAATTCCTTTTTCTTCATCATAATTTACTATCATAATATCTGGTTTACTTGCAACAAAGTTTGTACTATTATCACTTGTCTGCATATTGAATCCACCAAATCCTATTAAAAAAACTGTATATAGAATTATGATAAATTTGTTTTTATTTAATATTTTCAAAAATGTTTTAAATACTGTCATATTTTTGACTCCTTAAACTGATATAAGAAATTGCTATCAATATTAAAGCAAAAATAAGTAAACTTCCAATATCAAAAATATATCTATCTAATGTGTCATAGTAATATAGTGAATAAAAGCCATCAGTAATCATACTAGCAGGATTTAATTTGTTTATAATTGGAATATTTTTATCAATTATATATTTCATTGTTATACCCATCATACCAGACAAAAAACATCCTAACATTGTAATTGCTATAATAATTCCTGTTTTAACATTATCATTTGACTTTATCGTAGTTGCAACCGCTACTCCTAATGATAATCCAGCTAAACTTCCTGCCATTGCTAAAGCAATATCTAATCCTAGTTTATTACCATAGTCAACTTTTAAAACAAATATCGTATAAAGGAATAAAAGAGCAACTCCTACTAATTGTGTAATATAACTAGCAAGAACACTACTTAAAATGATTTTTCCTTTTGAAGTTGGTGACACTGATACTCTCTTTCCTTGATTAGTCATATTGGCTAAATTTTGATTTATTGCAACTGCACCTAATATTCCTCCATATAAACAAGCCATTGCTATAAGTGTATAAAACTCTATCATTGTATAACTTAAATTACTATTTGAAACATTATTAAGTCGCACATTATTTTCTTCGGTCAATTCTATTACCCTATTATAAATACTTTCGTAGTCAATATTATAATTACCGGCTATCATTTCTTTTTTTATTTCTTCTTCAGCTAAATTTTTTATAATATTACTTGTTTGTGTTATTTCTTCTGATACATACTTAAATATTGTTTCGTTGATTCCACTTGTTATAAAGGTTAGTTTTGGTTCATCATTTACTAATTTCATATAGCCTACTATTTCTTCATCTTCTAATAATTTTTTTGCTTCTTCCTCAGTTGTATATCTTGTTTCAAATAGTCTATCATCATTATTCTTATCACTTAATTCTTCAAAAGCAGTTTTAAATATTTCATTATTATTGAAATCATCATTTTTAATAATTGCTATATTTATAATATCTAATTTTTCACTACTTTCTATATTTGAAAATGCCATATTAAAAAATGTTCCTAATATTATTGGAAAGGCAAAAGTCCAAAATATTAGTGCTTTATTTCTAAAAAGAGTTTTTAAAGAGTATTTAAAGTTATGTATAAACATTAATCACGAAGTTCCTTTCCTGTTAGTTCAAGAAACACATCATTAAGTGTTGGTCTTTCTGAAAATATTTTATTATATTTAATTCTATCCTCTTTTAAACACTCCATAATCTCCACTAGATTATTTTTGCCTTTTTTATATGTAATAAGTAACATATTTCCATTATATTTTACGTCATCAACATTTTTTAACTCTTTTATTTTATCTATGTATTTAGTTTCTAAATCATTTACTTCTATTGATATTTTTTCTTCTATTTTAGCAAGTTCTTTTAATTCATCAGTAGTTCCTGCTGCTAATATTTTACCTTTATCAAGAATAATAACTCTATCGCAAAGTATTTCTACTTCTTCCATATAATGTGTTGTATAAACAATAGTTGCTCCATCATCTCTTAATTTCTTGATTCCATCTAAAATATTGTTTCTACTTTGTGGATCAACTGCAACAGTTGGCTCATCTAAAAAGATAAGTTTAGGTTTATGTGATATACCACACGCTATATTTAATCTTCTTAATAGACCACCAGATAATTTTTTAGGATAGAACTTTTTAAAATCTTCTAATCCTACTAAACTTATTGCGTCTTCTATATATTTTTTCCTTGTTTCCTTATCAGAAATATATAATCCACAAAAGTAATCTATATTTTCATAAACAGTAAGTTCATCAAAAACTGATACTTCTTGAAATACCACTCCTATTTTAGACTTTAAATCATAAGAATCTGGTTTCATTTCTTTACCAAATATTTTTATACTTCCATGACTATAATTTAATAAAGATAATAAGCAATTTATTGTAGTTGATTTACCACTACCATTAGGACCTAACAGTCCTAATATTTCTCCCTCGTGTACTTCAAAAGACAAATCATCTACTGCTTTTAATTCTTTATATTTTTTTGTTAAGTTCTTAACTTCAATAATATTTTTCATAATTCCTCCTTTTAAAAAATTAAGTGTAGACCAGTGATATTATTATAACATTTATAATAATATTCTCATATACTCCCATTGAAATTTAATAAGAATTCATATATAATATTTCTAGAAAGAGAGCGTTATGGTTCGTAAGCTGTTTCTTAATCGCTCCATAAGATAAAATCGTCGCACCAATGTGACGTTAGATTTAAATCAATCTGAAAAGATTGATTTTTTTTACATAAAAGATTATGAATATTAAATAAAAGGGTAATTATTAAGTAAACAGAGAATATTTTAATAAAAAAAGTACTATAAATTATTAGTAAAAAAGTTTAGAAAGTTTAAAAATAAAATGTTATTTAAATTGGATATTTTATATTATTGATAATAGAAATAAAGAAAAATAATAAATGATTTTGAATTATATTATTTTAGTAAATGTTATAGTTTAGATGAAATATTTTACTAAACTAGTAGTCGAGTTGAAAATTAAATTTATATGTTATAATTATTTTGGGTGAGGATATTATGGATAATAATAAAATTGGTAAATTTATTGCTTCTGTTAGAAAAGAAAAAAATTTAACTCAACAAGAACTTGGTAATAAATTATTTGTAACAGATAAAGCAGTTAGTAAATGGGAACGAGGTTTAAGTTTGCCAGATATTTCATTATTAAATAAGTTGGCTAAAATATTAAATGTGGAAGTTATTGATATTTTAGATGGCAAAAAAGGAACTACTAGAAAAATAAATATTGAAAATGAAATTAAAAAAATTAAAGATGAGTTGAAAAAACAAAATAAAAAAAGAATAAAAAAAATTATAATATGTATGATTGTATTAATATTTATTATAATATATCTTATTTTTAGAAATATTTATCTTGGATATGAAACAAAAACTATGAATTATTCTCATTCTAATAGAAAAATAAATTTAGGTATTCCTAAAGCATCATTTATGGCAAAAAATAATGATCGAAGTTATTCATTTAAAAACTTAAGGAATTCTAATATTGTTGAAAATGAAATTAAAAAATATTTAAAAACTTTAAAATATTCTACATGTAATAATACTATTTATTATTATAATTTGGATGATAATTTTTCAATTATAAATTATTCAGTTAAAAATCATATATTATATAGTACAATTTCTTATGAGGTGGTTGAAAAAGATTATTGTTTTACTGAAAAAATGAAAAATTATTCTAAAAAATTAAATGGTGTAAAAAGATTTCATACTCTTAATGGAGATGGATTTTCACTTTCAGAAGATAAAGAATTTACACCACGCCTAGTTATTTATTTTTTAGATGATATAAATTTGGATAAACAAGAATTTACTGCAACTTTAGAAATTAGATATTTAACTCCTATACCTAATAATTGGAAAGTAGTAGCAAAAAAAGAAATAGAAAAATCAACAGGAATTTATGAAATAAAAGAAGATAAGCTATATTATTATAGAACTAATATATTGGAAAAAGCATATGATATAAATATTCCAGAAGTATCAGTCTTTAGAGTTGAAAATGGTAATTTAGTTTTAATTGATAATTATTTATCTGATTACGAGGAAAATATAATATTAAAATAAAGATTATAAATGTAAAACCATAATAATATTTTTTATTATGGTTTTAATTTTATCTGCGTGATCTTTATTTATTTCTAATATTTTTTTAATAAATGAATTAATTATTAAAAATCTAATTACAAAGATGATTGAAATATTTACTTTATGTATGATATCAATTTTTAGTGTTTAAAAATGAATTAATGTTGTGTTATAATGTTTATGAAAGTAGGTAAAGTATATGAAAGATAAAGATTTAATAAATGGTTTTAAGGATATAAGAATAGTTGATAATTTTTATCAAACTTCAAGTTTTTTTCCTATGCCAACAACTCTTATTGCAACGTTAAATGAAAATGGAGAAACAAATTTAGGAGCATACTCACTATGTTTTCCTTTTTATATAGCAGGTAAGGATTATTATGCAATGGTTTTATGCTGTAGAAATTCTTCTAATACTTGCAAAAATATATTAAGAACGAAAAAATGTGCAATTAATTTTATAACAGGTGAATCTAAATATTTTAATGAGGCTGTAAGACTTGGTTATCCAGGTGAAACGACTAGTGAAAAAATGAAAGATTGTATATTTACATTAACCGATGGAAAAAGAGCATTAAGTGATAGTAAAAATTCTTATCCAAAAGTTATTAAGGAAGCTTATCAAGTATTTGAATGTACATGGGTATCAGAATTAGATAATGCATCAAATGATAAAGTGATGGATGAATATAATGCACCTTTTCATGACTTTAATGGTATAACAAGTAAGTATGGATCACATTTTATTTTAAAGATAGATAATATATTAATAAAACCAAAACAATATAATGCTATTTTAAATGGGGTTAAAGCATCTAGTTTTCCTAATATTCCTGTTGATTATGGATATCGTGATAATAAATATTTTTGGTATGTTAAACCAAAGAAAGCTAAAAAAAGCACGATTCCAAAGTCTAAAGGAATAAGCTTAGATACTGTTAAATATGCTGCTTCAAGAATAGATGATAAAGTAAAATTTACTGATGATGCTTGTAAAATGTTAGTAAAAGTTCCAAGAGTATTTTTAAATACGGTTTTAAAAGGATGCGTATCTTGGGCAAAAGAAAATAATGTTACGTTAATAACCGAAAAGGAAATGAAAATAATTCAAGATAAAAGAAGTAAAGAAAAAAGATAGGAATTACATATGAATCAAGATAAAATATCAAAGTTAATAAAAGAATTACGAAAGAAGAATAATTTAACTCAAAATGAGTTTGCTAAACAATTTAATGTTACATATCAAGCTGTTTCAAAGTGGGAAAATGGAAAAAATCTCCCAGATATAAATGTGTTAAAAGAAATATGTGATAAATATAACTTGAACATTAATGATTTTTTAGAAGGTAATGAAATAAAAAATAAAAATAAAAAAAATAAATTTATTGTTATATTAATTATGCTTATACTTTTATTAATTTCTTTTGCTTCAATTATTTTTAGTGTTAATAAAAATAAAACTTTTGAATTTAAAGAATTACATGCCGAATGTGAAGATTTTAAAATAAAAGGTGTTATTGCTTATAATAATATAGAATCATCTATATATATTTCAGAACTTTCTTATTGCGGGAAGAAAGATGAAGAATTATATAAGAATTTTAAGTGTACTTTATTTGAAGTTGATGGGGATATAAATAAGAAATTAGGTGTTTATGAAAAATCTTTTAAAGATGGTGTCGGATTAGAAAAATATTTGAAAGATGTTTCTTTTAATATAAAGTATGATAAAATTTGCAAAAATTATCAAAAAGGTAGTGTTTATTTAGATATAAAGGCAACTAAAATGGATAATATTACAACAACATATCATGTGCCACTTAATATAGATAGTAATTGTAAAAATAAATAACTCAACTTATGCTTTAGTTAACTAAACCACTTTTTTATTGTATAGTAAATTTATTTATAATAAAATTATCTTGTAGGAGGAATAATAATGAAAAAAAATAAAGATAATAAGAAAACACCAATAGTAATTTTAGTTATTATATTAATTATTTTAGTAGCACTTATTTTACTTCAAATTAGAAACATTAAATTAACTAATAAATATAAAATAAAAGAAACTAAAAGCATGGTAACTAATCAAGCAGAGTATGAACGAGATTTTGATAGTAAGGGTTATACATTTGATAATCCAAAGGTCATTTTAAATCCTTATAAGGTGTCTCCTTTAACAGCACTTGTTATGTTTGAAACTGAAAATGATTGTTCTATTAAAATAACAATAAAAGGAAAAGATGATTTAACAACTTATACAAATACTTTTTCTAAAGCAAAGTCTCATTATATTCCAGTATATGGATTATATGCAGATTATGAAAATAAAGTAGTACTTGAGTGTGGAAATAATAAAAAAGAACTTACCATAAAAACAGATAAACTGCCAGATAATTTTGTATTACCAACAAGTGTAAAAAAAGATACATCAAAACTTACTAATGATCTATATTTTTATACACCATCTGCTAAAGGATATACTTTGGCATATGATGTAAATGGTGATGTTAGATGGTATTTAACAAGTTATGCTTTATGGGATAATACAAGACTTAAGAATGGTCATATGATAATTAGTACTGAAAGATTAATTAATACTCCATATTATATGACTGGTTTATATGAAATTGATTTACTTGGTAAGATATATAATGAGTATTCTATTAAAGGTGGATACCATCATGATTATTTTGAACTTCCAAATGGTAATCTTTTAGTAGCAAGTGATGATTTTAATAATAAAAATGGTACGGTTGAAGATTATGTTGTAGAGTTAGACAGAAAAACAGGAAAGATAGTAAAAACATTTGATTTAAAAAATATTTTAAATATGAACGATGGTAAGAGCGAAAACTGGATAGAATATGACTGGTTTCATAATAACTCGGTTTGGTATGATGCTAAAACAGATTCTATAACATTATCTGGAAGACACCAAGACGCCGTTATTAACATAAGTTATAAAACAGGTAAATTAAACTGGATAATAGGAGATAGTACCTCTTGGAGCAAAGAATATCAGAAGTATTTCTTTAAACCTATAGGTGATAACTTTGAGTGGCAATGGTCGCAGCATGCTGCTATGATAACTCCGGAAGGATATGTATTCATATTTGATAATGGTAATAATAAATCAAAAATTAAAGAAAACTATGTATCAGCAGATAAGTCATATTCAAGAGGCGTTATGTATGAAATTGATACTAAAAATATGACTATAAAACAAGTATATGAATATGGAAAAGAAAGAGGAAGTAAGTTTTATTCTCCTTACATATCAGATGTTGATTATATAGATAGTAATCATTATATAGTTCATTCTGGTGGTATTGTAGAAGTTGATGGCATTCAGTCTAACAAGCCAGCAGGATTAACAAGTGGAAATACTAAACTTACATCTGATACGGTAGAGGTTTTAGATAATAAAGTTATATTTGAACTTGTACTTCCAACTAATAATTATAGAGTAGAAAAAATGAGTTTATATAGTAATTCGGATGAACTAAAAATTAAAAGAGCAAAACGTCTAGGTTCCCTTGGAAAAACAAATGTAACTAAAAATGAAATATTCTCATTATATAGCATTAAAAAACAAGATAATGAATATAAAAAACACGATATAAAACTTGTTAAAGAAGAAGATAGACTATCTGTTACAGGTAAGTTTAAAAGAGGATCAGATGTTAACGTAATACTATATAAAAACTTAAAATCTTCATATTATAAAATAAACGTAAGTAAGCATCCTTACACAGCATTATGCGTTGATGTATTTACTGAAGAAGAAAATAAAAACGGAATAACGGTTACTAAGTATATTAATAGTGAAGGTTTAAGTGGTACTTATTCAGTTTATATTAGTATTAATGGCAAAGTTTATAATACAAATAAAAGCGTAGAGTTTTAAAGAGCATAAAAGCTCTTTTTATTTGCTTTTTTCTTTGTATAGTTTATAATTAGTTTATATGGAAGTGAAAGTTATGGAAAAGTATAAAGAAATAGAAAGAAGTATAATAAAAACATATAGAAAAGAAATATGGAGTAAGTTTGTTAAAGCAGTAAGTGATTATGAGCTTATAAATGAAAATGACAATATAATGGTTTGTATATCCGGAGGTAAGGACTCTTTTTTGCTTGCTAAGTGTATAGAAGAATTACAAAAACATGGACGCTTTCCATTTAAAGTGCACTACGTTGTAATGGATCCAGGATATAATGAATTAAATAGAAAAATGATAGAAGATAATGCCAAAATATTAAACGTTCCAATAGAAATATTTGAAAGTAATATATTTGATACTGTAAAAGATATAGAAAAAAGTCCTTGCTATTTATGTGCTAGAATGAGAAGAGGATATTTATATAGTAAAGCCAAGGAATTAGGATGTAACAAAATAGCATTAGGGCACCACTTTAATGACGTTATTGAAACAACTCTTTTATCAATTTTTTATGGTTCGGAAATTAAAACAATGATGCCTAAACTTCATAGTGATAACTTTGAAGGATTAGAACTTATTAGACCGCTTTATTTAGTTAAGGAAGATGCTATAATTACGTGGAAAAATTCTAACAAATTAACGTTCATAAACTGTGCTTGTCGTTTTACTGAAAATTGCACGATACTAGATGATGGAACAAGTAAACGAAAGGAAATGAAAAATTTAGTTAAATCATTAAAGAAAGTAAATCCTAACGTTGATAACAATATCTTTAAAAGTATGGATAACGTAAACTTAAACTGTATTTTAGGGACTAAAAAGGATGGGACATATAAAAGTTTTTTAGATGATTATGATGATAGAAAATAATTAACTATATCTTTTAAAATCGTAAATATATGATAGGAAGTGTATTATGAATTTAGTTTTACCTTGTGAAAAATATAAAGAACAATATTATAAGCTTGTAGATAGTGCTATAAAAAATAAAGATGTGAAAGAGATGGGAAATGCATACAGAAGTGGTGAAAGTTACCAAGATATGCTAAAAAGGCTAGAAAATAGAAGAAATGGTATTAAAATAGCAAACAGGGATGTTCCTGCTACTGTTTATTTCATAATAGATAATAATAAACTTGTTGGAACAATTGATTTGAGACATGAACTAAATGATAATTATTTTTCTAGGTTAGGGCATGTTGCATATTATATAAAACCGGAAGAAAGAAAAAAAGGTTATGCAACTAAGGCATTATCTTTAGCTTTAAAAAAATATAAAAAACAAAAAATAGAAAAAGTATTAATTACATGTTTAGAGGATAATGTTGCATCAAGAAAAGTTATAGAAAAAAATGGTGGTAAACTTGAAAAGTCAGTTTATTATGATATAACTAAAAAATATATTCAAAGATTTTGGATTAATACTATGAATGATTAATTATGTTAAAAATAAAGAGACTGACATTTAAGCCAGCCTCTTTTAAATTCTATTTTTCTTTTACCATATTAATTATTACTTTTATAACTTCTTTTTTCATTATGTCATAATTTATATTCTTATGCCTATGATATACAACTTCATGGCAAAAGTTATCTAAGATGTTTGTTATTATGTGAACTTTTTCTAAAGGATTAGAAATATTTATATTGTTTTCTTTAAGCAAACTAACTATTTTTTCTGTTGTTTTAATATCTTGCATCTTTAAAATGCTAGAAACGTCAGTATCCATATGACTCATTGCAAGTAATTCTTCATGAGCTTTTTTAGACATAGTATGTGCTTTAACTAGTTCATCTATCATTTTATTTATCGTTTCATCTATGTTTTCTAAATCTACTTTTTTGCTTTCTAAAACACTTAAAATAGGGTACATTATTTTCTCTGAATAATTTTTAACACCTTCCATAAAAATGTCTTTTTTATCAGTGAAATATTGATATATAATTCCCGTTGATACGTTTGTATATTTAGCAATATCATTGGTATTTGTTTTATAGTATCCATTATCGCACATTAGCTCAAAACCTTTTTCTATTATCTTTAATTTTTTTTCTACTGAGCGTTTCTGCTTAGGTGTTCTAACCGTTTTCATAAAACCAAGTCCTTCCTTACCACCATTATACATTTCAAAAGGTAATAAATCAATTGCTAAAATATGAAAAATTATTCATATTTCGTTGACTCATAAAATAAATAAAAGTATAATAAAATTGAAATGTGATAAAAGTTTCATATTTAGAAAGGGATAAATCATGAAGAAATTAATTGAACTTAAAAACGTTACTAAAACATATAACGTTGGTGAAAAAAAACTTAATGCCTTAGATAATGTATCTTTTGATATTAATAAAGGTGAGTTTGTCGTAATATTAGGACCTTCTGGAGCGGGGAAATCAACCTTATTAAATCTTTTGGGAGGTATGGATACCGCAACTAAAGGAACCATAAAGGTAGATGATAAGTTAATCTCTAGCTATAATGATGATAAACTTACCCTATACCGCGCAGAAAACGTAGGGTTTATATTTCAATTTTATAATATTCTTCCGACTCTTACGGTACTTGAAAACGTAAAATTAGTAAATGACATAGTAAAAAAGCCTAAGAACGCTAAGAAGATACTTAAAGAAGTAGGATTAGAAAAACACTTAAATAAGTTTCCAAACCAACTATCAGGTGGTGAAATGCAGCGTGTTTCAATAGCGCGTGCAATAGCAAAAGATCCAGTTTTGCTTTTATGTGATGAACCAACGGGTGCGTTAGATAGTAAAACAGGAGCGGAAGTACTTAAACTTTTAAAGAAACAATGTGATTTAAAAACGGGAGAAAATACCGTTATAATAGTTACTCATAACTCGTTAATTGCTGATGTAGCAGACCGTGTTATAAGACTTAAAAATGGTAAAATAGAGTCAAACAAAGTAAATAAACATCCAAAAAATATAGATGAAGTAGTGTGGTAATATGTTAAAGAAGAAAATGATAAGGGATGTTTTAAAAAATAAATCTCAGTTTATCACGATACTATTAATGGTTATGGTAGGTGTAATGGTATATGCAGGAATAGAGGCATATATGGATGGTATGACTGATACTGCAAATAGATTTTATACCAAAAATAACTTACCTGATGTAAACGTAATTGGTACGTCTTTTACGAAAGATGATTTAAATGACATAAAAAGCATAAATAACGTAGTAGACGCTGAAAGAAAACTTACGCTAACTATGAATGATGCTAAAGATAATGATAAATCATATTTGGTTAATGTTATAGAGGATAATAACATATCAAAGTTTTATGTAAAAGATGGTACATCATTTGATAAAGAAAAAGGTGGTGTATGGTTAGATTACTTTTATGCGAAAGAAAACAACATAAAAGTAGGAGAGAAAATCTCATTTAAATATGAAGAGTACGTGTTTAATGAAAAGGTAAATGGTCTTATATATGTTCCGGATCATGTATATGACGTAAAAGATGAATCACAAATAATGCCTAATCATAAAACTTATGGATTTTTATACATGTCATCAAATGAACTTGAAGGGTTTATAAAAGATGAGGCTAAGAATAAGTTAAGCAGTAAGTTAGGAAAAAACTTAAGTGATGAAGAGTTTAATAAATTAAATCCTACGTTTAACTTTGAAGATAACATACCATATAATTACGTAATGGTAGATGTAAAAACAAAAAAAGATGTAAATAAAGTAAAAGATGAAATAGAAAAAAAAGTAGAAAATGCAAAGGCTACTATATCTATTGAAAAGACATCATCGTATGCTATGTATCAAGGTGAGATAGATGAGGGAGCGGCATACGTTGGAATATTTTCTGGATTATTCTTATTTATTGCAATGCTTTCTGTTATAACAACAATGACCCGTATTATTAAAAACCAAAAGTTAGAAATTGGTACCCTTAAAGCTTTAGGATTTTCTAAATATAAAATAACAATACATTATGTTGGATATGGCTTTTGGGTTGCTTTATTAGGTGCATTACTTGGAATATTACTTGGTAGATATTTTTTAGGAAGCGTATTTTTAAATATTGAAATGTCATTCTTTGAAATGCCAGAAGGAAGGGTATTTATTAAACCACTTACTTATGTTGCTTCGTTATTAGTTGTTATAGTAACTTCTATAATTACGTTTTTAACTTGTTATAAAGAACTTAGAAAAAAACCAGCCGACAGCCTAAGAAATGAACTTCCAAGCGTTAACGAAAAAAGTCTTAACATAACAACTAAAGGTATTTTTAAGAACATGAGTTTTTCTAGTAAATGGAACTTAAGGGACATAATAAGAAATAAATTTAGAACCATAACTGGTGTTATTGGTATTGTTGGATGCTGCACGTTAATAGTTTGTGCACTTGGTATGCTAAACAGCATGAATAACTTTATTAAAATACAGTTTGATGATTTATATAACTTCGATTATAAACTTAACTTAAAAGAAAACGTAAAGCAAAGTAGAATAGATGAATTAACGAATAAATATGGTAATAATACTAGTATGACCATTAACATTGAAATAAAAGATGATAATGATGATAGAGAGGCTAATACATTATTTGTAGATGATTCTAACGGATATGTTCGTTTTGCAAATAAAGATTATAAGTTTAAAACGTTAGATAGAAATGACGGTGTTTACGTAACTTATAAATTTAGCGATAAGTATAATTTAAAAATAGGAGATAAAATATCTTGGCGCGTGTACGGAAGTAAAACTTATTATAAATCAAAAATAGTAGGTTACATTCGTGATCCAGAAGTTCAAGGTGTAACTGCTACTAGGTCTTATATAGAAAGTATAGGAATTAATTATAAACCAGATTCAATTTATACCAATAAGGATTTAAAAAACGTTAAACAAATAAATGGTGTAAATGTGGTTCAAGGAATAGATGAACTTAAAACCGCAATTAAAAGTATGCTATCAATGATGAGAGAGATGATTATCATAATAATATTATTTGCTATTTTACTTGGAGTTGTAATAATTTATAACATGGGAATTCTTTCATATTCAGAAAAAGAATATCAGTTTGCAACACTTAAGGTATTAGGCTTTAACTCTAGAAAAATAAAAAATATATTTACTAAGCAAAATAGTATTATATGCATAATATCAACTATAATAGGACTTCCTTTGGGATACTTTTTAACGTCATACCTATTTAAAGTTTGCTTAGATGAGAACTATGATTTTGGAGTTTACATAAAACCTATAACTTATGTTTTAGCATTTATTGGTACGTATTTAGTATCATACTTTGTATCTAAGTTTTTAGCTAGAAGGATAAATAAAATAGATATGGTAAGTAGTTTGAAATCTAATGAATAGTTTAAAATAAATACCAATTTTAAAATTATTGATGTATAATAATTAATTAGAAAGGGAATTTGTATGATAACTATAAAAGATGAAAGAGAAATTGAACTTATGAGACATGCTGGAATGCTTGTTTCAAAGATGCATAAATATTTAAAACCATTTATAAAAGAGGGCATAACAACTAAAGAACTTGACCGTTTAGCAGAAGAGTTCATATTAAAAAATAACGGAGTTCCATCATGCAAGGGGTATGAAGGTTTTCCAGCTACTTTATGTACTAGTGTAAATGATATGGTAGTTCACGGTATACCAGATAATACTAAATTAAAAAATGGAGACATAATTACAATTGATGTTGTAATAGGTTATAAAGGATACCAGGGAGATGCTGCTTGGACATATGCTGTTGGTAATATATCGGATGAAAAGAAGTATTTAATGGAACATACAGAAAAAGCTTTATATGAAGGTGTAAAAATGGTAAAACCGGGTAACCGTATAGGAGATATATCACATGCTGTTGAAGTGTATGCAAGAAATCATAATTTAGGTATAGTAAAAGAATTATGCGGTCATGGTATTGGAACTGATATGCATGAGGCACCTGATATTCCAAACTATGGGACAAAAGGTACTGGCCCTAGATTAAAGGAAGGTATGGTAATATGTATTGAACCAATGCTTAACTATGGTGGAAAAGATGACATATATTTACTTGATGATGACTGGGGAGTTAAAACATTAGATGGTAATCCAGCAGCGCATTTTGAACATACTATTTTAGTCACAAAAGATGGGTATGAAGTGTTAACACCTAGATTAGATTAAAAAAATATTTCTTAACTGAAATATTTTTTTATACAAAGCTTTGCTTGTTATATAAATTATATTAGTTATAATAATAAAGCGTGTTTTAAAATCAAAATAGTAAATTAGAAGTTAATATAAAAAGTGTTGCGATATAATTAAACTGTGAATAATTTTCAAAGTTATTTGATAGAAATATTAAATAATATACAAACATATTAATAATGCTTTAAATTATTTTATTTATATAAAAACATATTATTATATTTACTGTTTTAGTTAAAAATAATATAATATTAATATAGGAGGTTATTATGAAATATATTATTGATACTGATCCTGGTATAGATGATGCTATTGCAATAATGCTTGGCATTAAAAATAATTTGGATGTAATAGGTTTTACTTTATCAAGTGGAAATATAGAACCTAAAAAAGCAGAGAAAAATCTTAAAATAATACAAGAATTTTTAGGAACTAACATAAGAATGTATAAGGGTAAAAAAGAAAATAAGTGTAATCACGAAACAGCAGAATATGCACATGGTAAAGATGGACTAGGTTATGCAGTATTTACAGATTCAATGTCTAAAAAGAAATTTTCTAAAACCTCTGCAGAGGATTTTATAATAAAATCATCAAAAAAATATAAAGATGATTTAACTATAATTTGTCTTGGACCACTAACTAACCTTGCATCTGCACTAAAGAAAGATAAAAAGCTAAAAAATAGAATAAAACATTTAGTGGTTATGGGAACAACATATAATGAAGATGATAAAGAACCATATTTAGAATTTAATGTTAATGTTGATCCTTCGTCAGCTAGATATGTTTTGTCTTCTGGCATTGAAGATATTAAACTTGTAACTCATGAAGTTGGGGTTAAATCATTTATTGAAAAGGATTATGTTTTAAATTTACGTAATTCTGATAAACTTTTATCAAGATTTGTTGGTTTAATATCAGAAAAATATATAGAATTTAGTTATGAACATTATAAAACAGTAGGTCTTGGAACACCTGATCCTACAACGATAGCTAGTATAGTAGATCCTAGTATAGTTACATTTAAACCTTGTAATGTAAAAATAGTTTCAAGGGGTCAGGATAAAGGACAATGTAATATTACTTTAACTGATAAAAGTAATATTAAAGTATCAACTGATTTTGATATAGAAAAATTTAGAAAATTATTTGAAAAGACGTTTAATTAGCGCCTTTTTTCATATATTTAATTAGGTGATTATTTTGAATGATAATATGTATTTGGTAGCACATATAAAAGGTGATATATCTTCACCTAATTTAAATGGAATAGCATACTTTAAACCTTTTAAAGATGGGGTAATGGTAGAAGTAGAAGTGTCTAATCTTCCTGGATATAAATCATATGAACTTTTTCCAATTCATATTCATGATGGTAAAAACTGTGATTTATCAAGTTCTGGAGAATTTGTAAACGTAGGAGAACATTATAATCCAACTAATACTAATCATCCATATCATGCAGGAGATATGCCTTTATTATTTTCTAATAGTGGATATGCTTATATGAAGTTTTATACGACAAGATTTAAAATTTATGATATAGAGGATAAATTAGTTATAATTCATGAAGCTGTAAGTGATAATAATACTAAAACTTTTGGAAGAAAAATAGGATGCGGGAAAATATTTAAGCAATATATGTAAAAAATATCAATTTGAATTTAATATTTTCTTTTCTTTTAAACACTTTATAAAAATTATTGTTAGAATTATAAATATAGGAATAGCAATAAAAGGGACATAATATTTTTTTATTATCATAATAGAGTGTGGGATGTTTCCAAATTGTGTATTTGCAAAAATAAGTGATAACAAACTTATTAACATAATAGAAACAAAATTTATTTTTTTATTTTTATTTATACTTTCTATGTAAGTTTTAATTCCAAATAAAGATGAGTAGGAAAGTGCCAATATGTAAAAGAGCCATCTAAAAGCAAGTAAATTTTCTATGTGCAGACCAGATGATGTTATTCCTATTTTTTTAAGAAGTATATATTCTGGATATCTAAATAAAGTTGCCATATTATAGCCAAAACAAGATAGAACGTAAAACATTACAATTAACAAAGCTATCTGTGATATTGCATAAAAAATTAAAAAGGTTTTATTAAATCTTTTTTTATCTATTATTTTATCTTTGTTAATTGTTAAAAGTAAAATAGATAATAAAGCTGAGGAACAAGCTTCATATATAGCGGCATCTATTATTTTAAATACATATTTTTTATTTATTATAATAGGTAGTATATTATCTATTTCTATATAATGAAAAAGTAGAATTTCTATTATAATTACTAAGATTAAACTTATTATAAATGAGATTTGTGATATTCTAGATATTACTTCTATACCCTTTAAGCTGATTATAAAAACGGTTATTAAAATAAGTGTTCCAACAAAATAAAATGGTGTGTTTTGTAGGTATTTACTTGTTACAAATATAACTGATGCTCTAATTGATACGATAAATAAAAACAAATAAAATAAAAATATTAATGCATTAAATAGATTTGCTATTGGTTTTTTAAAAAGTTTTTTATTTTTTTCAAATATATTAAGGTTTGTATGTGTATTATTTATTTTTAAATACATTAGTATGGGAATAAGTCCTATTATAGCACCAATTATAACTCCTATTAAAACACCATTATTGGCCTTTCTAAGCAATATTACATCACTTAGACCTATATACATACTTAAACTTATTAAAGTTAAAAGCATACTTATTTGAGTACTTGATATTTTATTATTCATAACTATTTTCCTTTCTAACTGATTTTATAGAAAGCTCAGTTGATTTTATTTGTACATTAGTATTAAATTTAAAACTTATTTTATTTAATATATCTTTATTTTTATAACCTAATTTTTTAGTTTCTTTATATTTCTTACTATAAAATTTTTCTGCATATTTAAGTACATCGACCTTTTCTTTAACGTATAGTTTATCTATTGCTTCATTCATTAAGGTATTAACTCTATTTTTTGCTTTAATCTCTAATTTTTTTATTACTTTATCATCAATTAAAAAGTCTGATTTACAATTATATTCTAAAAGATCAGCATTAATTTTTGTTTCAATATTTATTATTGGATTATTATTTTCATAATAAAGTTTTTCTTTAAAATTGTTGTTAACAAGTTTTAATGTTGCGTAATTTTTACTATCGCATTTAACATTTACGTAATTTTCTTTAGCAACATTAGCTAAAAAATTATATCCAACACTTTCATTAGTAGTTAAATATCCTTTAAGTTTATTATTTTTAAAGTATCCAAGGGTATCAAATGTTAATTTGGTATTAGGATTACTTTCTTTTATATTGTCCATTTTTTTACCATTATTTATTTTTCCTACTATTTTTACAGATGGAATAATTGCTTCTGTTTTTGAATTTGATAAATCAGATATAAATTCATCTATTGTAACAACTGTTAAAATACCACTAAAGTTATCCGCAACCGACAAAGTTGATCTTAAATTTTTAGATGGAAGTGTTTCAAGGGGAGTAATTATTTTTAAAATACTTGATGCATCTTTTTCTTTTGAAACCATAACTGCAGCATCTTTTTCAGACTCTGGGTCTCTCATAAAGTAATCCAGATAATTAAGAGGATTTTCTTTTTTTAATAATTCTTCACTTATTACAACAACCTCATTATGACCTAAGTATAATTCTTTTGGAGAATCAAGCATTATTTTTTCAAGAGCATCATATATTGTTTTTCCGCTAGCTTCATAAAATGTTATTAAACTACTATCTGATTCTTCATCTTTTTTAGCATTCATTATTTGTATTCCCACTTTATATTTATCTACACTTTTTTCTTTATTTTCATCAATTGATATACCTGATACTATTGCATAATCATTTATTTCTTTGTAATTAAAACAACCACTTAAGGTAAATAGGATAATTATAAAAATGGTTATTTTAAATATCTTTTTCATCATAATCCTCCTTAGTGTATATGTTTTTAGGATTTAGTTTAACATCTTTAAACTCTAATATTGCATCTTTTTGAGCTTCTTTATTAAATGGTTCAAAAGGAGATAGGTAAGGCTTTCCACAAGATTTTTGTGATACAAGTATTGCAAGCATTATAAGGCACCCAAACATTACACCAATAAACCCAAAAAGAGAAGCTAAAATAATTAATAAAAGTCTCCACCACCTAATAGAGTTTATAAATTCAATAGATGAAAAACACAAAGATGAAACAGATGAAATTCCAACTATTATAATTGTGATTGGGGAAACTATACCGGCCTCAACGGCAGCTTGCCCCAATACTAAAGCTCCAACTATTGAAATAGAACTTCCACCCTTACCAGGAAATCTTAAATCACTTTCTCTTAAAATTTGAAACATAAAACTCATAACTAAAATTTCAAATACCGTGGTAAAGGGAACACCATCTCTTTGAATTGAAAAATTAATTAAAAGACCACTTGGTATAGCCTCTAAGTTGTAAGCCATAAGAGATATATAAATTGCTGGTGTTAATAAAGTAAGTATAAGGGATATTATTCTTATTACTCTACTTGCAAATACATTAAGACTTTTTTCGTAATAATCATCTGGTGTTTTAAAAAAATCAATAAATGTGCAAGGTAATATTACAACTTCATTTGAGTTTTCACACATAAGGACGCATCTTCCCTGAAGAAGCATTTGGCATGCTAAATCAGGTCTTTCAGTTGGAAGTGTAATAGGGAATATCGCTCTATTAGAATTACTTATGGCATCAATTATATAATTGGAATTTCCTACGTAATCGATTTTTATGTTTTTAATTTTTTTGTATATTTTATCAATTAACTTTTTATCACATACACCATTTAAATAAAAAAGAGCAACTTTTGTTTTACTTTTTTCACCAACAGTTACTTCCTTAATCCATAAATCTTCCGTTTTTAGTCTTCTTCTTATCATTCCAATGTTTGATTGATAATTTTCGGTAAAAGAATCAAGCGGTCCTTTAAGACTTTTTTCATTTTCGCTTCTTTTAACACTACTTGTTAGATTAGCCTTATTTTCAAACGCAATTATTTTCTTTTCATCATCAAATAAAACTAGTGTAAACCCATTAAAAAGATAATATAAAGCATCTTTTATTGTACTTATTAAGATGGCAGTGTTATTTGGAATAAAATTTTTAACGTATGAAAAGATATCTTTATCTAAAAGTTTTGCGCCTTCTTCATCTAACCTTCTTAATATAAAATCATTTATATCATTTTGACTACTTACACTATTTGAATATATAAACGTAATTGATTTATTTCCGATTGGATAATTTTTATATGTTACATCGGGTGCATCTCCAGTTCTTTTTTTTATTTCTTCTATAACTTTTTCTTTTGTTTTTGATATTGTCATATTATCCCTCTTTTTTAAATATTATTAACTAAATTTTAAAAAAAATTCAAAAAAAAGGAGATCACACGGTTTCCCATGCAATCTCAAAAAGAATAAAAAGGGGTTGGCTAGTTGTGATACTAGCGCCAGCTTTGGTTTTTCCAGAGCTGGTGCCATTTATACTAATCGAAAAGGGTGTAAAAGTCAACCTTTTTTTATTATTTTTTTAAAAAAGTTTAACGCACGATTGATTTTTCAAACATTCGTTTGTTATAATTGGTTTGGAAAGAAAAAATGGTGATATTATGGAACTTGAAAAACTAGATAAGATAGGACCTAAAACCGCTAAAACATTAAATAATTTAGGAATATATAACGCAGAAGATTTAATAAGAAATTACCCTTATCGTTTTTTAATTTTTGCTAAAAGAGACATTAATAATCCTAAATATTATGATGAATTTGTAAGTGATGGGATAGTAGAGTCTATGCCAACTTTAAACTTTTTTAAGGGTAAAATGAATAGGTTAACATTTAGATGTAATGTTCAAAATAAAATAGTTAAAGTTGTAATATTTAATAGAGCTTTTTTAAAACCAAATATTATTATTGGAAAAGAAGTTACAATAATTGGAAAATATGATCCTAAAAAGGAAACTATAGTAGCTACTAATATAAGGTTAGGAAATTTAAATAAAGTTGAGATTGAGCCAGTTTATCACTTATGTAAAGGTATTACATCTAAACAGATGAATGTGTTTATTAAGAAAGCTTTAAATGTAATTAAAGAAAATAATAATATCCCTAAAGAGTTAATTAGTAAATATAATTTAATTAGCGAAGATGAAGCAGTTAGAATAATTCATAATCCAAAGGATGAAAATAGTTTAAAGACTGCACTTAAAACGCTTAAGTATGAAGAGATATTTACTTATATGAAAAATATTAAGTTATTAAAGAAGAAAAATGAAATTCATAAAGACGTTTATAAAAAAGAAGTAAGTTTAAATATGGTTCATAACTTTATTAATTCTTTGCCATTTAAATTAACGAGTGACCAAGAAAAGATAGTCTTTAAAATGCTTGATGAAATTTGTGGTGACACATTAATGAACAGATTATTACAAGGGGATGTTGGTTCAGGCAAAACAATTGTAGCATTTATTATTTCTTATGCTTTATATACCGGTGGATACCAAACTTCTTTTATGGCACCTACTGAGGTTTTAGCGCGTCAGCATTATAAAAATGCTTGCGATATATTTAAAGATACAAACTTTAAGATAGGCCTTTTAACGGGTAAGATGACTTTAAAAGAAAAACGAAAAGTATATGAAGATATACAAAATAAAAAAATAGATATGCTAATTGGAACGCACGCCCTAATAAGTGATAAAGTGGTATGGAATAATTTAGGTCTTGTCATAACGGATGAGCAGCATAGATTTGGAGTTAATCAGCGCCAGACTTTAAAAAACAAAGGTTTAAACGTAGAGGTTTTAATGATGAGTGCAACACCAATTCCAAGAACTTATGCACTAACTATTTATGGAGATACTGATACGTCAAGTATTAAGACAAAACCAAATGGTAGAATTCCAGTTATTACCAAGGTAAAAAAAGAAGATGAGATAAAGGACGTTTTAGAAAGAATATATAAAGCTTTAAAAAATCAAAATCAAGTATATGTTATTGCACCTATGATAGAAGAAAATGAAGATACCGATTATACTAACGTTTATGATTTAAAACATAAGTTTAGTCTTGCTTTTAAAAATTATAACATAGAAATATTACATGGTAAAATGGATAATTTAGAAAAAGAAAAAGTAATGGATGAGTATGCTAAAGGAAATATAGATATTCTTATATCAACTACCGTTATTGAAGTTGGAGTAGACGTTAAAAACGCAACTGTTATGGTTATTTTTGATGCTGATAGATTTGGGCTTTCTACGCTTCATCAATTAAGGGGAAGAGTAGGTAGAAATAATCTTCAGTCTTACTGCTATTTAATAAGTGATAAAGATACTAAAAGACTTAAAATAATGGAAGAAGAAAATGATGGCTATAAAATAAGTGAAGCAGATTTTAAACTAAGAGGACAAGGTGATTTATTTGGAAGTAGGCAAAGTGGTGCTTTATCATTTAAATTGTCAGATGTAAGAAAAGATTATGATTTGCTAGTAAAGGTAAGAGATGATGTTAATAAATTATTTAAATAAAAATATCATTATAATAATTTAAGAGGGTTTACAAAAGCTCCTTTTTTTTATATAATATAATACATAAAGATAAAGAGAAGTACTTGGAGGATACTTATTTATTTAGCGCCAGGCCCAAAAGTGGGTGACGAGGACTATGGTTATCGAAATGTTCGGCGGATGCCATAGCGGATTTGTGAATCGTAAGAAATACTTTTAAAAGATAAAATCAAAATTATAACAGAGTAGTATTTCACACAGTTGTTTTTATTATACATTTTTAAAAGGAGAAAAATAATATGTGCGGAATAATAGGTTACGTAGGGAGCAATGGAGGCTCTGTGCGTGTTTTAATTGACGGCTTAGAACGCCTTGAATATAGAGGATATGATTCAGCTGGAATCGCTTTTATAAATGATAATGGTATAGAAGTGATAAAAAAAGAAGGAAAAATAGCAAGCCTTAGGGAAGATGTTAACTTTGATGTTAAATCAAATCTTGGAATAGGACATACAAGGTGGGCTACTCATGGGAAAGCAACTTCTTCAAATGCTCATCCTCATAGAATAGGAAAAATTACCATAGTTCATAATGGTATAGTAGAAAATTATGACAAATTAAAAGCGGATTTAAAAAATAAAGGTTATGAATTTAAATCAGAAACTGATAGTGAGGTAGTTGCGGCCTTAATAGATTACGTTTATAAGACAGAAAAGGATATGTTAAAAACAATTAGAAAAGTAAAAGAAATGTTAGTTGGATCTTATGCTTTGGGAATTATTTGTGATGATGAAAAAGATACGCTTTACGCTGTTAAAAATAAAAGCCCGTTAATAATCGGAGTAAATGATGGGGAAAATTATATAGCATCAGATGTTCCTGCAATACTAGATAAAACAAAAAAACATATCGTTTTAGAAGATGGATGTTACGCGAAAATAACAAATGAAAATGTAAAATTATATAAAGATGGTAAAGAAAAAGATTATGAAATAAAAGAATTTAATTTTGATAGTAATGCAATAGATAAACAAGGTTATGAACATTTCATGTTAAAAGAAATGCATGAACAACCAGAAGTATTTAAGAAAACTACCGAAAAATACATATCAAATGGTATAGATAGTTTGGTAGAGAAAATGCCGGATTTTTCTAAATATGGAAGAATAAGAATAGTTGCGTGTGGTAGTGCAACTCATGCTGGTTTAGTTGGAAAACAAATGATTGAAAAGTATGCTAACGTAGAAGTTAGAGTTGATACTGCAAGTGAGTTTAGATATGCAAAACAATTCTTAAAAGATGATGAATTGGTAATTGTTGTATCACAATCAGGTGAAACGGCAGACACACTAGAGGCATTAAACATTGCAAAACAAAATGGAAATGATACCTTAGGAATAGTTAATGCTAAGGGAAGTACAATTGCAAGAGAAGCTAACATGGTGCTTTATACAGAAGCAGGTCAAGAAATAGCAGTTGCAACAACCAAGGCTTATTCAGCTCAAGTTGCACTACTATCTTTAATAGCACTTAACTTATCTTACAAAAAGGATTTAACTAATAAATCAGAGATAAAAGAAATATTAAGTGATGCTAAAAAGCTTCCTGATTATATTGAAGAACTATTAAATAGAACTTATGATTATAAGAGAATAGCAGAAGAAATAAAAGATCAAAATGATATATTCTTTATTGGTAGAGGAGTTGATTATGCTCTAGCAGAAGAAGGTTCTTTAAAATTAAAGGAGATATCTTATACCCATAGTGAAGCATATGCTGCTGGTGAATTAAAGCATGGTACTATATCACTAATAGAAGATAAAACTCCTGTTGTTGCGATAATAACGGATGAGAAAATAGCACCTAAGACAATTAGCAATGTAAAAGAGGTAAAATCAAGAGGTGCAGACGTAATATGCATAACTAGCTTTGATTATCTTGGGGAAGATATTTGTGATGAAAAAATAGTTATACCAAAGGTTAATTATTTGTTTGAACCACTTCTTGCGGTAATTCCACTTCAAATGATTGCATACGAACTTGCTAAGTTAAAAGGCTGCAGTATTGATAAACCAAAGAATCTTGCTAAGTCTGTTACGGTTGAGTAAAATAGACGCAAAAAAATCATTGACAATTTGACTAAAAGTCTATATTATTATAATAGCGTGATGATATCACGCAAGGTACTTTTACGATTTAGTTGAAAGTACAACCAAAACCCCCTTGGAGCCTTATGGCTCCTTTTTAGTTACATATGTAACTAAAAAAATTATGATTAAAACAGATTATTTTTGTATGAATAATAACGAATATAATTATTAAAATGAATATGGATTAAAGCATAAAGATGGTGCTTTAATTATTTGTACTAAATCGGTTAAAAATATATATTAATGATTTATATATTTTCTAAAATCAATTCAAAATCTTTTAACTATTGTATTTTTTTTAAAATCGAAATTATTTTTTGACATGATGTTGTTACTTTTTATTATAAATAGTAAAAATTGTTGAAAAATAAGAAAAAATATATTATAATTGACTTATAGAATAAGGAGGATACAATTATGAAAGAATTTGAAACAATAAAAATTAGCAGTCCAGATGGAAAAGAAATGGAGTTAAAAGTAATTACTATGTTAAAAAAGCCAAATGAGGATAAAAACTTTTTACTATATACTTTTGATGAAAATGCTGAAAACGTCGATATATATGCGTCCATTATAAAGGAAGAAAATGGAAATTATGTTTTGGATTCTATTACAGAAAAAGAAGATTGGGATTTAGTTCAAAAGGCAATTGAAGAATTATCAGAATAGAATAACAGGAGGTTATTATTATGAATAACGAATTATATAAGGGTTTAAAGGATGAATTAAATTCTTTAGATGAAGAAGGAAAAAAGGTTAATAGTGTCTGTGCCTTACTAAATGAAAAATTAAAAAATAAAACTAGTAAGGATATTTTTACTATTACCTATACTTTTTATGAATACATGTGTACGAAAGAAGAATTTAACTTTATTAAAACTGGTGAGTGGAAAAAGTTTTTTCAAGATAATATTTCTAAATATTTAACATTTGATATAATTAAGGATAATTTTGATGATATTATAGAAAATGAAAATTTACTTGATACGATTTTAAAAATATGTACGGATGAAGTAAAACAAAATATATTTAAGTATGCAAAGATACAAAATGATTTTTATATTAGAACTGGTAGCAACAAATATTTTGATGTGTATAATAAAATAAGTGAAATTGTAGAAGGTAAAAAAGTTGTAATTCCAGAAGAAAATACTTTAAGTAATAATGACATAGAGAAAAAATTAAACGATTTAAAAGAAAAACAAAATGATATAGAAAAAAAGCAAGATGAATTAAATAAAGCAAAAGAAGAAAAACGTAATGAATTATTTAATAATGCTTCTTCGATATTGGGCATAAATAGTGATAGTTTATTAAAAAAAGTAGGAAATGAAGAATCTCTTAAAATAGATAGTATACAAATTTCTTCTGATTTAATTGAAAGATTAAAAAGTAACGATGCAAAAGCTGCTTCTTGTCCTTCAAGTGTGTTTAAAAAGCTAAAGGAAAATATCAAAGAAAAAATTCCATTTGTAAAAACTTATTTAGATAATAAAGATATAAAACTAGAGATAAAGCAAATAGATGGAAGTAGGGTGTTAGAAGTAAAGAACAAAGAAACTGTTTTTGATAAAATAGCAAGTTGTGATAATACCGTTATAAGGTCTATTGCGTTATCATCTAGTAGAAAATTAAAATTATTTAAAAGCCTTGTTACTCCTGATAGAGAAGTTGTTGATTCTATAAAAAATGCTATTTTAAATACAAATAAAAAAATAATTAGATTTGCAAAAAATATTAAAGCTGAAGCTAAAGAAACTTATACTGATCTAAAAAAGGATGTTATAGAATCTTATAATAATGTACAGCAAAATCTAGAAAATACTTATCTTGATGATAAAAAATATATAAAGCAAAGGGTAGATGGTATAAAAAATAAAGTTTCAGATGCTTTATATAATGTTGCTGATAAAATGCAGAGTGATAAGATGGTTGAAAATGGCACTTTATCAAATGAAATTAATGAAACTAGAGATAATTCTAAAAAAGAAAGTTATTTCTATACTAGGGATGGAAAAAAAGTTATAGTTAGAGCGGGAACTAAGGTTGCTGAAAAAGAAAAAATTCATACGAAAGTAGCTTAATAAAGTATCAAAAAAGATATTATTATCATAATAATAGTGGTGATTATTATGAAGAAGTATCTTTTTTTGTTATTATTATTTTTAATTTATATAATGTGTATTATAAATTCAAATGCTAATAAAGTATCAAAAGAAGTTAAAACAGATAATTATGGAGCAGTTTCTGTTTTTATTAAATACGATAAAGGTATAAATAGTTTTGAATTAAAAAAAATATTTGATAATTATAGTGATAGTTATTATATAACTGATTTTAATATAAACGATAATGATATTTTAGTATCATGTAGTGATTTTGATTCATGCATTAATGATATTTATTCTATTTATGATTCTGATTTTGAAACAAAATATATAGCTTCTGGTTTCAGAATAAATAGCATTTCTTTTCTTGCCTATAAGGAAAATATAGAGGATTATTTATCTAAATATGATATAGTATATAAAACATACTAATATAATATTTACTTTTGTTAAAAAAATAGATATAATTTATTTAGTAGATGAGGTGATAGTTTGAAAAACTTGTTAAGTTACATTAAGGATAAATCTTATTATTTGTTAGGAGGAACAGTTTTAATAATTATTTTATTGGTTGTTATTTCATCTTGCTCTTCTAATGGTGGTAGTTATTCTTCAATAGAAAATAAAATGGTAACTGCGGCTCAAAAATATTATGCCAATAATAAAAATTTATTACCTAAGCTAGATGGTTCTCAAGTTAGGGTAACTATATCGACTTTGGTTGACAAGGAACTTTTAAAAGAGGTAAAAGATCCCAAAAATAAAAATAATTTATGTTCTGGATATGTGGAGGTAACCAAGGTTTCTAGGGATTATTCTTATATTCCATTTTTGACTTGCAAGGGAAATTACGAACCAGAGTATTTAGCTGATAAGATAAAGAAGGTAAAACAAGATGAATTAGGTAACGGGGTATATGAAATAAACGGTGAATACATATATCGTGGTGATGATGTTAAAAATTACGTCTCATTTAATGGTATGATATTTAGAATAATAAAAATAGATTCTTCTAATGATATAAAGATAGTTTCAAATGAAAGAACAACAGACTATTATAGTTGGGATAGTAAATATAACTCAGAAAGAAAGCAAAATGTTGGTAATACTGAGAATTATTTGTTAACTGACATTAGAAAATCTTTAAAAGAATATTATAATTCAACTTTTACAAAAGAAAATAAAGCAAAGATAGTACCTAAGACGTTATGTGTTGGAAAGTATAGTTTAAAAGATGCTTTTAGCACAGAAAAGGAATGTGCTATAACAAAAGAAAACGAAAAAATAGGCTTGTTAAATTTAATGGATTATAAAAATGCAAGTTTAGATAGTGGATGTAGTAATCTTAAAAGTGGTGAATGTGCTAATAGAAACTTTTTAGCAAGTGAAAATATAGATACATGGTCACTTAACTCTTCTAGCGATGATACCTATCATGTTATGTATATATCAGGTGAAATAGATGAATCAAATGCTAGCAATCAAAAAAGAGTAAATCCGGTGGTTTATTTATCTAACAAAGTTATAACTAATAAGGGAAATGGAAGTTTAAAAAATCCTTATATAATAAAGTAGTTTATATCAAAAATATAAACTACTTTTTAATTTCTATTAAAAATGGTGAGTTTTTATTATTTGTATTTCTATATATAACGTAGTTAATATTATTCTTATCCAAATAATTAATTATGGTTTTAGATTCTTTTATACCTTCTTTATGAGGATAACAAGTTATTAATATAATTCCTTTTTTATTAAGCATTTTAATGCTTTCTTTAATGGCCTTTAAACTAGTTTTAGCATTTGTCATAACTTCTTTATTAAAATTAGGTAAGTAACCCAAATTAAATATAATAAGACTTATTTTTTTGTCATATAAACTTAATTCTTTTCTTATATTTTCATTACTATTATTTATTAAAGTAACGTTACATACGTTATTATCATATAGTAGTTTTTTTGTTCTTTTAATAGCTTCTTTTTGAATATCAAAGGCAAATACTTTTTTAGATAATTTTGATAGCATTAATGTATCAAATCCATTGCCACAAGTAGCATCAATTGTTATATCACCAGGTTTTATAAATTTTTCACATATTAAGTTAACTCTATTTAATATACTTTTATTAAATCCTTGGTAAGTTGCACGTTTTTTAAGTTCCTTATCTATGTCATTTAAAACTGATACTTTTTTAAGTGTCCAAACAGGCGCTACTAAATCTTCTTTAGCACCATCCCCGGTTAATCTATGAATAGTTATATTATCATTTAGTTCTTCTATCTGATCACATACTATTTTTACATATTCTTCTTTTGTTAGTATATGAAATGGTGTTTTATTATACATTTCATCTAATTTAGTATTTTTTAGAATATGAAGCATATGTATTTTAATTCCGTCTATCTTTAATTTATTTAAGTGTCTTATGGTATCCATCATCATATCATAAGTTTCATAAGGAAGACCATTTATTATGTGAACTACAACTTTTATATTATTTTCTTTTAGCTTTTTTACGCAGTCATCAAAACATTTTAAATCGTGACCCCTGTTTATTAGTTTAAGAGTTTTATCATGCATACTTTGAAGACCAAGTTCTACCATAAGATATGTTCTTTTATTTAGTTCCTTTAGATACTCTAAACATTCATCTGTTATTGCATCTGGTCTTGTTCCAATATTTAATCCAACTACGTTAGGAATTTTTAAAGCTTCTTCATACTTTTTCTTTAAAACAGAAACAGGAGCATAAGTATTTGTATTAGCCTGGAAATATGCAATGTATTTAGTATCAGGCCATTTATTATTTAATTTTTCCTTAACTTCTATAAACTGCTCTGTTATGCTTTTGTTTTTATCTCCAGCAAAATCTCCAGATCCTTTAGCAGAACAAAAAATACATCCGGATCCATTTTTAAAATTAGGACAAGAAAAGTTGCCATTTAAACTCACTTTAAATACTCTTGTATTAAAATTTTTTGTTAATTCATAATTAAGTGTATGATACATTTTATTATCTAAACTGTACTTAAACATGTAAATCACCTAAATAAATTATATCATTAAACTGTAATTATGTTATAATCTAATTAGGTGAATAAGAATATGAATCAAATGATTGTTAAACAAAATATTTTAAAAATAGCTTGTTATGCAAATTTAAATTTAACTGATGTTAAAATACTAGATAACGTAACTATAATAACTGATTATTCATTCTTTTCTAATTTATTAACTAATTTATTAATACCGGATAGTGTAACTACAATAGGAACTGGTGCATTTGCAAAAAATAATTTAAAAAGTATAAAATTATCTAATAGTTTAACAAAAATAGATGATTATTCATTTTTTATGAATGAAATTTCCAGTGTAAAAATTCCAAATAGTGTTATATATATAGGTGAAGGTGCATTTTCTGAAAATAAGTTAAAGAAAGTTGAAATATCAGATAATGTTTCATTTATTGGTCCAAAAGCTTTTGATGCAATTGATGTGGTATATAATGATGTTTTTTTAAGTAAAGATATTATAGAAAAATTTGGTACGGAAAATATAATAAGAATATATAAATTAGTAAAGTATATATCTATATACAAAATAAATAATATGTCTAAAGGAGTTTTAGAAAGTATTCCTCTTGATATAGAAAGCATGAAAGAAATTAATTTAAATATAAAAAAATATAATGATTTATTAAATAGGTTAAAGTTAAGTGATAATGATTCTAGTTTATTTAAACTTTGTTATGCATTAGGCTTTTTTAAAGGATTTATAACTTGTGATGAAATGGTAAAAATAGTAAATAAGTATTCTATTGCAATAATTAATGAATCATGGAAAAACGTTAAATTAACGTGTTATAAACCTAAATATAAAGATGTATTTATGAAATTATTTGATGAAGATAATATGGAATATAATAACAAAAATATATCTGGAAGATTATATACTTCTTTTGAAATGATTTCTGATTACACTTTAAAAAGACATAAAGAAGCTATAAGTAAGAAAAATACAGAAATAAAAGTTGAAAGGGATTCTGTTAAAGTACAGGAACTTTCTGTTTTAAAAAAGAATTTAAAAAATATTAGTTATGAGGATATTTGTTATTATATAAATCATAATACATTTGATGTTAGAGATCAAAATGAAAAATTATTATCTGTTGTAAATGAACTTGCAGTTCATATAAATCAAGATGAATTTGATGAGATTCAAGACATTTATGAGCAGTCTAAAAATGTTTTAAAAAATATTCCAAGTGTAAAAGATGATTTAAAAAATAACATTACGTATCATTGGTCTAAGTCTGATAATCCAGTTAATATTATACTTGGTTATTTAGTTGATTGTTGTGCAAAACTAGGTGCAGCAGGAGAGGATATAATGCGTCAAAGTATGATAAATCCAGATATTGCAAATCTTATAATTTATGATGAAAATAATCAAGTTTTAGGTAAAGCAACAGCATATTATAATTCTAGAAAAAAATATATTTTGTTTAATAATGCCGAGGTTAAAGTAACTAAAGAACTTAAAAATAGTAAAGAAAGAAGAAGAGAAATATTAAATGCTTTATTAAGAGCAGTAGATGATTTAACTAAAGCTTTTAAAAAGAATAATGTAAATATTAATGAAGTTAGAATTGGAATGGGTCATAATGATTTGGCACTCGCTATAAAAGAAGCTAAAATAGAAATAGAACTTGATGATTTATTTGATAATTATCATTATGATGGTTATATAGGTGATGCAAATGGAGAAGAAGGGCAAGCTATTTTATATAAAGATGATAAGTTAACAAAGAAAAATAAGTTATTATAGACTTTTGATTTGCATTTTGCTTTTAAAAGTGTTATAGTAACTAACGCAGTAAATAAAAAAATATTTATTTTTATGGGGGAACTATGGAAAAAATAAAGGCTATTAAACATTCAGAATTCAAAGAAAAAATTCATCCTTTATTATTAAAGGTTTTAACTTCAAAGGTTACAGGGAAACTTAAGGTTGATGAAGTTTTTCCACAAGATGGAAATTATTTAATAGTAGCAAATCATTATTGTATTGAAGATATACCAACGCTTGGGCAAGCTGTAAAAGAACATTTTTATTTGCTAGTAAGTGACGAAGATAAAAACACAATTGATGGATTTGCACTAACTTTAAATGGTACAGAATGGGTTCATAGACTAGATAAAGAAAGTAGAAAAACATCAAGCATGCATGCTGAAGAGATATTAAAGCAAGGAAAAAACTTTGCTATGTATCCGGAGGCAACTTGGAATTTATCGCCGAATTTATTAATGCTACCAATGAATTATGGTTGTATTAGAATGGCATTAGATACTAACACATTAATTATTCCCATTGTTACATCATTTAATGGAGAAAATAGACACACAATGATAGGGGAGCCTTTTTATCCGACTCCAGAATTAGTTGGTTCTATTAATGAATTGCGTGATAAAATGGGTTCTATGATATATGAAGAAATCTTAAAAGAGGCCGAACGAAAATATAAAAATGGTGATGCTAATATACATCATAAATTCATAGATGGACAAGATTATTATTATGAGAAAAGAAGTGAATTAGATCCAGATTATTGGGAAAAGAACATTGATGCAAGATATGAAGTGTATAAAAGAGCAAAGAAAGATAAAAAAGGTGTAAGGGAATTTGAATCACAATTTATTTTTACTCCAAAAACTGATGAGTATGAATTTTTCCAAATATTTAATAGTGTAATAAGACAAGATGGAGATAAAATTTACGTTAAAAGAATATCTTCTGAAAAAGATGGATATTATGAACCATTTACTTATTATTCTGATTTTGATGATAAATTCGGATATGGTTATAATGAAGAGGTGTTAAAAAAAGCATTGAAAAAATAAGGTTACCATTATTGATAACTTTTATTTTTTGTGTTAATCTATATTTGTAGTAGTAAAAAATATTTAGCAGTAATAGTAGTGGAGGTGTATATGAATCTAATCTTACCAATTTATTCTATATTTTTACTTATAATATTAAATTTTGCTTTTTTCACAAAAAAGAGAGTGAATAGTGATGAAACTAAATCTTATTCGGTACTTATTATATTAAGCTCATTTAATATAATTTTTAATACTATTGGAATTTCACTCGGATATTTTGATGGCGTCTCTGATTTTTTATACGCATTGAATCACTTTGATTTACCACTTTATTTTTGGTGGACATCCGTGATGTTTTTGTACTTATTATTTGTTTATATGAATACGACCGGAAGAAGACAAACGTATTTTAAAATAAAAAAAATTATTATTGTCATAAACATACTTATTACCATATTAACTATATTTTTACCGTTCGAGGTTGTAATAACAGAAACGGCAGGATATGCGATTGGAACTTGTGTTAGCGTGGTTTATTTAGTTTCCGGAATCTATTTAATTATGTCGTTTATTACTGCAGTATTGTTGGTTATTAAAAAGCAATTTAAGAAGATAATACCTTTGCTATCTTTGATAACGTTAGGAATAATCGCAGCTTTAATTCAAAAAATTGTACCATCTTTAATAATAATTCCATCGGTTGCGGTTTTAGTTGAATTTATTATGTACTTTACAATAGAAAATCCAGATTTAAAGATGGTAAATGAATTATTAAGAAATAAAGAGTTAGTTGAAAAGCAAATGGAAGATAAATCTAGGTTTTTATTTGAAGTAACAGAAGATATTAAAGGACCAGCTAAAAATATTTTAAAGTTATCAGATACTTTTTATAAATTAAATGAAAAAGATCAAAAGGATGCTATAAAAATTATCAGAAGTAATGCAAATGGAGTATTATTTAAAATAAATAATGTGTTAAATATATCTTCGATGGATGCAAGTAAAATTAAAATATTTAATAATGAGTATAATATTTATAATTTGTTTGAAGTGGTGGAAGGTATTGCAAAAAATTTGAATAAAAATGAAGATGTAGCATTAAAATTTGGTATAAATTCTAATATACCAACTATTCTTTACGGAGATGACGTAAGATTAAAACAAATTTTAGTATCAGTTTTAACTAATAGTATAAATAACACTAAAACGGGTTTTATAAATGTAAGTTTAAGTGCGATAGTAAGGTATGATGTTGCAAGATTAATTATAAATATAGAAGATTCTGGATGTGGAATGAGCATAGATAAAATAAATACCATTTTAGATGATAATAGAGAGCTTTCTATGAAAGAAGTTGTAAAACTAGATAAACTTGATATGGATTTAGTAGCAACCATCAAGTCCATAAAGTTATTAGGAGGAAGCTTTAACATAAAAAGTGAAGAAAATAAGGGATCAACCTTTACTATTGTGATAGATCAAAAATGTGATATAAAAGAAAAAACAGATATAATGAAAGATATAGAAAAATATTCATCAGATGTATTTGGTAGAAAAAGAGTACTTGTGGTTGATGATGACAAAGAAGAATTATTTAAAATTTCTGATATATTATCAAAATATAACGTTGATATTAATACTACTATGAGTGGTGAAGATTGTATTTATAAAATAAAATCAGGAGAAATTTATAATTTGATAATAATTGATGATGAACTTAAAAATGAATCTGCATTAGGAACTTTGCAAGAATTAAAAAAGAATAAAAAATTTAATTCTAAAGTTATTGTTTTGTTAGGAATTGGTAAAAAACACTTAAGAAATCACTATATAGAAGATGGATTTACTGATGTAATATTAAAAGAAAACCTAAATGATGAATTAAAAGCAAAAATAGAATCAAATTTATAAGTACCAGATTAAAAAATAAAACTTAAATCATTAAAGCTCTTGAATTTAGAAACAAAATATAATATACTATAAGTATTAAAACGTTGATGAAGAGTATTAGGCTATTTATTTCTTTAAAGAGAACTTATGGTTGGTGTAAATAGGTAAGAAATAATTGTTGAACTAGCTTCGGAGTTATTATGTGAAATAAGAGTAATATAATACGGTTTACCTCGTTATTGGTATTAAGTGTATACTTAGATAAGTATAAATTAAGGTGGTACCGTGGGCATATGTTCATCCTTTTATAGGATGGACTTTTTTATTTTAAAAGGAGGCTTATTATGATTGAATGGGCAAAGGATATTTTAGAATTTATAATAATTTTTTTACTTATGTATTTTGGATATTATATATTTTCATATAAAAAAATAGATAAATATAACAGAAAAAAAGTGCCGGTAAATATAAAATATTTGGAAAATAAATATAAATTAGATGTTGTAGGATTAGGTTATAAAAGAATTTTTAAAACGCTTATGATTTGTGATTCGTTAATAGTTGCAGTACTTTTTGTTTTAACTAAATCAATTGATAATATATATTTAAGATTATTAATTGCGTTTATATTGGTATTTCCGCTATTCGCAGGAGTATATCATTTAATTGCAATGTACTATAAAAAGGAGAGTGAAAGATAATGGAATATAATTTCAAGAAAATAGAAAAAAAATGGCAAAAATACTGGGAAGATAATAATAGCTTTAAAGCCATAACTGGTGATAAAACAAAAGATCCTTATTACATATTAGTTGAGTTTCCTTATCCATCAGGAGCAGGATTACACGTTGGACACGTAAGAAGTTATACGGCGCAAGATGCAATTGCAAGAATGAAGAGAATGCAAGGCAAAAACGTTTTATATCCAATGGGATGGGATGCTTTTGGAGCGCCAGCAGAACAATATGCAATAAAAAATCATATTCATCCTAAAGAAGCTGTTAAGGAAAACATAAAAACTTTTAAAACGCAAATGAAAACTCTTGGTTTCTCATTTGACTGGTCACGTGAGTTTTCTACAACGGATCCTGAATATTATAAATGGACGCAGTGGCAATTTCTACAATTTTATAAACATAATATGGCTTATAAAGATACCATTCCTGTTAACTGGTGTCCTACTTGTAAGACCGTTTTATCAAACGAAGATGCAGCAGGCGGAGTATGTGAAAGATGTGGTTCAGCGGTAATTCAGAAAGAAAAGAGTCAGTGGATGCTTAAGATGAGTAGTTATGCTGAAGACTTACTTAAAGGTCTTGATGATACTAACTTTGCTGAAAGAGTAAAACTAGGTCAAATAAACTGGATTGGTAAATCAACTGGTGTTGAAGTTGATATAGATATAGTAGGTGGTGGAAAGTTTTCTATCTTTACTACTTGTATAGAAACCATTTATGGTATTACTTTCTTTGTAATTGCACCAGATGGAAAGTTAATAAAAGAATTAATGCCAAGGGTTGAAAATAAAGAAGAAGTAGAGGCTTATATTAAAGAAACTTCCATGAAATCTGATATGGATAGAACCGAATTAAATAAAGGAAAGAGTGGTTGCCTAGTTAAAGGTATTGAAGCTATAAACCCAGTTAATGGTAAAAAGGTTCCTGTATATTTAGGAGACTTTGTATTAGGAAATTATGGTACTGGTGCGGTTATGGCTGTTCCAACTCATGACCAAAGAGACTTTGAATATGCAAAAGAGCATAACATAGAAATGATTCAGGTAATTGATGGACGTGATACGTCGCTTTGTGCTTTTGAAAAAAATGATTATCTAGGTAAGGGTTGTAAACTTATAAATTCTTGTGAGTTTAACGGACTTACTGTCGAAGAAGCAAAACCTAAAATTACTGAGAAATTAGTAAATATGGGAATTGCAAGAAAAGTAAATAACTATAAAATGAGAGACTGGATTTTCTCTAGACAAAGATTCTGGGGAGAACCAATTCCAATGATTAACTGTCCTAAATGTGGATGGGTTCCAATGGATGAAAAAGACTTGCCACTATTACTTCCTGATATTGCAGAATATGAACCAACTGATGATGGAGAAAGTCCACTTGCTAAAATAACAGACTGGGTAAATTGTAAATGTCCTAGATGCGGAGCTGATGCTAAACGTGAAACTGATACTATGCCTAACTGGGCAGGGTCTTCTTGGTATTTCTTAAGATTTATGGATCCACATAATGATAAGGCTTTTGCATCAATGGATGCTATGAAATACTGGAACAGAGTAGATTGGTATAATGGGGGTATGGAGCATACTGCAAGGCACTTACTTTATGCTAGATTCTGGGTACAGTTCTTATATAACATAGGATTAGTGCCACATAAGGAAATGATTTGGACACGTGTATCTCATGGAATGGTGTTAGGTTCTAATGGCGAAAAAATGTCTAAGAGTAAGGGTAACGTAATTAATCCCGATGATATTGTAAACGAATATGGAGCAGATACTTTAAGAGTGTATGAAATGTTTATGGGAGATTATAGACAAGATGCACCTTGGAGTACTGAGTCATTAAGAGGATGTAAGAGATTTATTGATAAAGTAATAAGATTATATGACAAGTTAAATGATAAAGAAGGTTTAACAAAAGACTTTGAAGTTATTCAAAATAAAACAATTAAGGCTGTTACAACAGACTTAGGAAGAATGGGTTATAACACTTATGTTTCATCTCTTATGATTTTAACAAATGAGTATGATGCTAAAGACTCTATAACTAAAGAAGACTTTAGATTATTACTTACTTTAATGAATCCGGTAGCACCTCATATAACTGAAGAATTAAACGAAATGATGGGTTATAAACCATTATGTGAAAGCAAATGGCCATCATGGGATGAAGATAAACTTACCCTTAAAACATTTGATATAGCAGTTCAAGTTAATGGTAAATTAAGAGGAACTATTTCAATTAACATAGATGATACTATAGATGTCATAAAAGAAAAGGCATTAAGTAATGATAATGTTAAAAAACATACTGAAGGAAAAGAAATAGTTAAAATAATAGTTATTAAAAACAAAATAGTTAACGTAGTTGTAAAAGGATAGCTTATGCTATTCTTTTTATAGAATTTATTGCTTATTACGATACTTTTAAATATTATATTTTATTAGAAGAAAAGTAGATTTAATTATGGATAGACTATCAGACAACCTTTACGAAGTTTATGTATGAGATAAGATAAAAAAAGTTAAAAATATATCAACTTATGCTTTAGCTTGTGCTTTGTTTTCACAAATTTTATTTGGTAATGAAAAGTCTTCTAAATTTTCTTTTATAGTATCTAGTATATTTGGAATTATAACAGTAATAAGTAACACGATGTTTAACATTAATGAAGATAATTATAAGGAAAGTATAGAAAACCTTGATAATGTGACTAAAGAACTTATTCTTTTAGGATATGATTTAGATGATGATGCATTATATAATTGTACTCTTTATACAAATGGAGTAATTGAGTTTTTTGGTAAATAAGATAACAATTATTACATTTATGAAAAAGAAGAAAATAAATGTTATAAATAATATGAGCTTACAAATGATAATTTAGATGCTTGCCTTAAAGATGAAATGATACATAATGATATTACAAAAGTGATAAAAAGAGGTTTAAATAGAGTAAACAAGATAAGAAATAAGTCTTATTTTGTTTTATTTTTATGATAAAAATGTTATAATATGTAAAGAAGATTTAACCATAATAGGAATAGGTGATTAACTTGGATATAAATGGACAATATGTAAATTATTTAGATTACGGAAATAAAAAGAAGGATGCTATTGTATTGCTTCATGGATGGGGACAAAACATAGAAATGATGCAAATGCTTGGAGAGCCTTTTAAGAATGAATATAGAATTATAATAGTGGATTTTCCTGGTTTTGGGTTAAGTCCTGAACCAAAAAGGGTAATGGATGTTAATGATTACACCATTTTAATAGAAGAATTATTAAAAAAGTTAAAGGTTAAAAATCCAATATTAATAGGGCACTCATTTGGTGGTAGAGTATCAGTTAAATATGCTTCTAGAAATGATGTTAAAAAAGTAATACTTCTTTCTCCGGCACTTAGAGGACACGATAAGAAAGGTCTTAAAACAAAGATTTTAAAAACGTTAAAAAAAGTTCCAGTTATAAAAAACTTAGAAGGATGGGCTAAAAATCATATAGGTTCAAGAGATTATAGGGCAGCAAGTCCTATCATGAAAGCTGTTTTAGTTAAGACCGTTAATGAAGATTTATCAGAGGATGCTAAAAAAATAAAGGCTCCGGTAATTTTGATTTATGGAGATATGGATAGTGAAGTTCCAGAAGAAGATACAAAAGAATACGAAAGATTAATACCAGATTGTGGTCTTATCTTGTATGAGGGATGTACACATTACGCGTACTTAGAAAGACTTAATCAAACAATAAACATAATAAATAATTTTATAAAGTAAGGATGTGGAAGATATGTTTTATATAAGTTTAATACCATTTATAGTTTTGCTTATTTATGATTTTAAAAAATCACTTCATATGGCACAGCAAAATCTATATAACGATGATCATAGGTTTTTAAAATGGACAATTAAGGATATGAAGAGTTTTAAGACGCCTCTTAAATGCTCACTAGTTGTAGTAATTACTTATTTAGTGCTTATATTACTTAAGTTAGATTCAAGATTAATTACGGAAATTTACTTTTTTGTTGTATCTTTGATTATCTTAATTATCAAGATAAAAGAAGATAAGTCATCTGACACAAAAATAGCTCTTAAAGTTACGGCAAGAGTTAAAAGGTTAATTATAACTAACATAATAATACTTGCACTTATTTCTTTTGGTTTATCCTTTATTAAAAATATAAATATAATTTACTTAATTTTATTTATTTATGAAATATTGTTAAATTTTGTTTTAATGATATCGATAATAATTAATAAACCAGTTGAAAAGTTAGTTTACTTATCATATAAAAATAAAGCCGTAAGTAAGCTTAAATCAATGAATAATTTAAAGGTTATAGGAATTACTGGAAGCTACGGAAAAACAAGTAGTAAAAATATACTAAGCGATATATTAAACGTTAAGCATAACGCTCTTCCAAGTCCTAAAAACTTTAATACTCCATATGGACTTATTATAACGGTTAATAATTATTTAGATAAGTTTGATGATATATTAATCGCGGAAATGGGAGCTTATAAAGTAGGAGAAATAAAAGAGTTATGTGACCTTGTAAAACCTAAGTATGGTATTTTAACTAAAATAGGTACAGCTCATATAGAAATATTTGGTTCTCAAGAAAACATTCAAAAAGGAAAGTTTGAACTTATTGAAAGCCTTCCTTCCAATGGCGTTGGAGTTTTAAATGCTGATGATGAACTTCAAGTTAATTATAAATTAAAAAATGATTGTAAAATTATTTGGATAGGTATTGATAATAAGGATGCTGATGTAAGAGCCTTAGATATTAAAACTTCTAATAAAGGTACAACTTTTAACGTTGTCTTTAAAGGTGATAAGAAGAAATATTCGTTTACAACTAAACTATTAGGTTATAATAATATATATAATATTTTAGCATCACTTGCTCTTTCTAAAGAGTTTGGTCTTTCAATAGAGCAAATGCAAAAAGCGGTTTTAAATGTTAGAAGCGTAGAGCACAGACTAGAACTTAGAGAAGCTGGAAACATAACTTATATAGATGATTCTTATAATTCTAATCCAGTTGGTTCTCATATGGCATTAAACGTACTTAAAAGTATGCCAGGACTTAGAATAGTTATGACACCAGGTATGGTTGAGCTTGGAAATAAGACTTATGAACTTAATAAAAAATTTGGTACTTATATGAAGGATTCGGCTGACGTAGTAATACTTGTTGGCGAGAAAATTACAAAGCCAATTAAAGATGGTTTAAAAGAAGTTAAGTTTGATAGTAAAAACATATATGTCGTAAAAAGTACTAAAGAAGCATTTGCACTTGTTAAAAGCTTATCTAGTGGAAAAGAAACTTACTGCTTAATAGAAAATGATTTACCAGATATATATAATGAATAGGAGTTGATATTATGAAAATAAGAGTTGGAGTTTTATATGGTGGAAAAACAACAGAACATGAAGTTAGTATAATAACTGCTGTACAAGCAATGGAACATTTAAATAAGGATAAATATGATATAGTTCCTATGTATTTAACTAAGGAAAACGAAATGTATACAGGCGCACCTCTTAAGGAAATGGATGTATATAAAGAACCAGATTTATTAAGACGTTATTGTAAGAACGTTGTATGTTATAACAAGGATGGAGCATTAGCTCTTCAAAGTAAAAAAGGATTATTTAAAAGAATAGTAGCTACTGTTGATATAGTAATTCCTTGTGTGCATGGTTATAACATGGAAGATGGTAACGTGCAAGGTATGCTTGAGACTTTTGGCGTTCCATATACTGGTAGTGATATATATGGTTGCACGGTAGGACAAGATAAGGTTTTCCAAAAACAAATATTAGAAAGAGAAGGCGTTCCTGTTCCAAAATATATTTGGTTTTATGATAACGAGTACTTTGAAGATCAAACAAAGATATTAGCAAACATTAAAAAGTTAGGATATCCAGTAATAGTAAAACCAGCAAGACAAGGTTCTAGTATTGGTATTGAAGTTGCTCATGATGAAGAAAAGGTAAAAGAAGCAATAGAAGATGCTATAAAATATGATGATAAAATATTAGTAGAAGAAATAATTCCAAATATGACAGAACTTAACTGTAGTGTATTAGGATCAAATTCATATGCTGAAGCATCAGTAATAGAACAAGTTATGGGACATGATGAAATATTATCATTTAAAGATAAGTATATTGGTAATGGAGCTAAAAAAGGCTTAGCTAAGAAAAGTGCTCCATCAAAAGGAATGGCATCAGCTTCAAGAATTATTCCAGCTAATATACCTGAAAAACTAACTAAGGAAATAGAAGAAACTTCTAAGAAAGCATTTAAAGTATTAGGAGCAAGTGGGGTAGTTAGAATAGATTATCTATATGATAAAAAGTCTAAAAAATATTATGTTAACGAACTTAATACCATTCCAGGAAGTTTAGCATTCTATTTATGGACACCACTTAATAAAGAGTACGATGAACTTTTAGATGACATGATAAATATAGCTGTTAAAAGATATAAGAAAAAATTAAAGAAAACTACTATTTTTGAATCTAACATATTACAAGGCTTTAATGGCTCTAAGGGAACTAAAGGTTTTAAAGGTAAGTTAAGATAAAAAAACACCAATTGGTGTTTTTTTGTTTATTATTCATCATCTTTTTTAGATTCTACGTCTTTATAGTATTCTAAACCATTTTTAGTAGTTTCTATCTTTTTATCTATTACGTCTTTTTTTGAACAATTTTTACATTCTTTTTTCTTATCTTTATTTTTCATTTTAATCTTCCTTTCTATTATATTTTTAACATTTATTAAAAATATATTCAAAAATTATTGTATTTTTTTTATTAAAATTATAATATATAAATATAAAGGGATTGTTGTGATACTAAATTCATTTTTGAGGTGTTTTAAATGAAAATAGTAAATTATTCGGATATTTTAAGAAAAAGTGCAATAAAAACATTTGAGGATTATCTTGATTTAAATGATTTAGAATGTAGTTTTGAATATTTTAAGAAATTTTGTACAAATTATAAAACATATATAGAGGTAATGTTTATTTGTTCTTATCTTCATTCTAATTATGATAATTTCTTATATGATGATAACGATTCAAAAGAAGATTATAAACATTTTAAAGACATTATAGATATGGAATATTATGCTGAAAGTTTAGATTATAATGAATTTTTATATTTGTATGAAGATACGGTTTCTTTTTTAGAGTCTTCTTATTCCGAGAGAAAGGAATTTGTATATGAATTAAAAAAAGATAAACAAACTTTAAAAAAGTTATGTCCTTTATTTATTTTTGATATGCTTTATTATGAAAATTCTTATAATTTAGATGAATTATTAAGTACATATAGTTATGTTTATTCATCTTTAAATGATAAAGATATGGCAATAGATACTAGTATAACAGAAAATATTAAAATATTTAATTATATTTACCAAAAAAATCCTAATAATTTTGAATATCTCATATATGAATTAACAACTGATTTTTACAGATTTTATAAGCCATATGCAAAATTCGAATCTAAGGTTGATAAAGATATTTTATTTTTGCTAAATTTAATTGAAAATGATATAAATAAATTGGTTTTAGTTGTAAGTGGTAATGATTTATTATTATCAAAATTAATGAATGGATATTTAAAATATAATGTATCAGATGAGTTAGAATATAAACAAATAATAGATTATTTTAAAAATCCTTTTGAAAAAGATAAATTAATTAATATAAATAAAAAAACTTTGAAAATGAAGGGTGAATTATATTAATTAGTCTTGACCTAACTTTTTTTATAGTGTAAAATTAGTTATGTTGAGTTGGAGTGATACTCAAGAGGCTGAAGAGGCGCCCCTGCTAAGGGTGTAGGCTGGGTAACTGGCGCGAGGGTTCAAATCCCTCTCACTCCGCCATATTATTGTAAAAAAACTTCCCAAAAGGGAGGTTTTTTAACTTTTATACCCAACGCATAATTTAAATAAATTAATATCTATTTTGTTATATAGAATATCAAAAGTTTTAGCGGATAATAAAATTTTTGATAAAAAAGGAAGTATGAAACTTGCTATATAAACTAAAATGGCAATTATGGCAGGCATCATTATGTTTTTGTTATCACTAATTGCTTTATCAAATCCGTTTGTAAATATAGTACCTATAATCAAAACTAAAAATATACCAAAAATAGGGGCCAAATATCTATAAATTTCTCTTATCATAATACTACCTAATGTTGTTACGTAGGCTATTATAATTATTAAACATTTTATTATAAAACATAAAAGACTTTCTAGTAAAACACAAGTAACACCTATTACTTTTCTAAATTTTGCAACTCTTGCATATTTAAGCCATTCTTTTAAATATTGCCACTTAGTTACTTTTTTATCTTCATAATTTTTTTCTTTTTCATTAGCACTATATTCTTCTTTATTTTTCTTTTGTGTGTATCTATTATATGTTTCATTAACTTTTTTCTTTAAATATTCGTCATAATCATATCTTTTAACAGGATCTAGTAAAACTTCTTTAGCTTCGTTTATTCTAGAAGATATATTAACAGCATTAGGATCCTTATTAATATCAGGATGCCATTTTTTCATTTGTTTTTTATAAGCTTGTTTTATTTCATCTTCCGTAGCGTCGTTTTTAACACCTAATAATTCATAAAAACTAAGATTAGTATCCATATTTTATCACCTAAATTAATTATATATTAAAAATTATATATTGTAAAATAATGTTTGAATTGTTATAATGAAATTGTAAAGTAAAGGAGATTAACTTATGGATGTAAAAGAGGTAAACGTAAAGGAAAAAAAGAGTAAGAAAGGAATAGTTATATTAGTATCAATTATAATTTTAATACTAGCATTACTAATTAGTGGATACTTTTATTTAAGTTCACCAAAAAGAATAATAACAGGTTATACAAATAGTCTTTATAATTCATTTGAAAAAAATAGTGGTGTTAATTATAATTCTATAAGTATGAACTTAAACGTTGTTCCGACTATAAATAATACTAGTGATAAAAATTTAGAAACAATAATTAATAAAATAGAATTTGCGTTATCTGGAGCGATAGATTATAAAAATAAGACGTTAAAATATAATCTAGGACTAGATTACGATAAGAGTAGTTTATTAGATGTTGATATGCAGTATAAAAATGATTTATACGTTAAATTAAATAATTTATATGACAATCCAGTAAAAATAGAAGATAATGATTTTTCTGATGTATTTAAAAAGTCAGATACAAAAGATTTAAAAGTAGTAGTAAAAGGATATATTGATGCCTTTAATTCATCATTAAAAGATAAATATATAACTACAAAAAATAAATATATAACTACAAAAAATAAAGATGGTTATAGAGTTGTTACAATTGATTTAACGGGTGATAACTATAAGATGATTTCTAAAGATATATCTAATAAATTACTTAACAATAAAGAGTTTATTAAGTCATATGCAAATATGAATGATGAAGAAGAATCAGAAGTAAAAGAAGATTTAAAAGATATAGATGATGGAGAATTTAATGGTATTAAAGTATCTTTATATACTAAAGGATTAACATATGATACTAAAAAAATATCTTTAGAAAGTGAAGATACAAAGGTAGAAGTAAAGTTATTGGATGACAATAATTATAAAGTTAAGATAACTAATGGTGATTTATCAATTGAATTAGACCTTAAATATACTGTAAGCTATAATACGAAGGTAGAAATAGAAGAATATAAAAATGCAGTAGATAGTGCAAAGCTTAGTGAAGATATCTTAAGTATATTAACTAAATTTACTAATCAAGCTAGTTATAAAAAGTTAAATGATGATATAAAAACTATGACTGGTACTAGCATAGATGAATTATTATCAAGTTACATTACTGGTAATGAAACAAATAATGACTAATAATGTAAAGTTACGTATAAAAAACGTAGCTTTTTTCTTTATTTTGATGTTTTTCGTACTTTTCGAATGCTATAATAAAATTAAGAAAGGTAGGCAAAAAATATGAACGGAAAAAAAATATTCCAATATGGCTGTGGAAAGATGAGCGTATATACCATGCGCTACGTAATGGAAAATGGTGGAGAAATTATAGGAGCTGTAGATGTAAATGAAAAAGTAATTGGTATGGATATAGGTGACATTACCAAAACTGGAAAGACAGGAGTTTTAGTAAGTGATGCTAAAGATGCAGAAAAATTACTAAACGAACTAAAACCAGATTGTGTTATTGTAACAACGATGAGCTTATTAAGTGACTTAGAAGATGCACTTTTAACTTGTGCTAAATGCGGATGCAATGCAGTTACTACTTGTGAAGAAGCGTTTTATCCAGAAAACTCTAATCCAACTTTAACTAAAAAAATAGATAAACTTGCTAAAGAAAATAATTGCACTATAACAGGTAGTGGATACCAAGATGCTTTTTGGGGTAATTTAATTACTTGTATTATGGGAGCAAGTCATAACGTAACAAAAATAAAAGGTAGTTCTTCATACAACGTAGAAGACTACGGAATAGCACTTGCTAAAGCTCATGGTGCAGGTTTAACAAAAGAAGAATTTGAAAAAGAAATTTCATCTAGTGATAACATTTCAGATGAAGAAAGAAATAAAATAATAGAAAGTGGCAATTATGCTCCGTCATATATGTGGAACGTAAACGGTTGGCTTTGTGATAAGTTAGGGCTAACAGTTACGAGTCAAAGACAAAAATGCGTTCCAACGTTTAATAGTTATGACATAGAATCAGAAACTCTTGGCATAACCGTAAAGGAAGGCATGGCAACTGGTATGAGTGCTATTGTTACAACTGAAACTAAAGAAGGCATAACACTTGAAACAGAGTGCATAGGTAAAGTTTACAATAAAGATGAATTTGATAAAAACGAATGGACTATTTATGGTGATTGTGATACTACACTAGTTATTAATAAACCGAATACGGTAGAACTTACGTGTGCTAGCATAGTAAATAGAATTCCTGATGTAATAAATGCACCAGCAGGTTTTGTTCCAACTTCACGTATGGGAGAATTAAAATATATAAAGAAGGAATCTTAGGATTTCTTTTTTTAAAAAAATGTAGTATTATTTTATTAGGAGGGTATGTTTTATGTTAGTTGGAATTATTTTAATCTTATTGGGAGTATATTTTATAGTAAAGATGTTATGTCCAAGTTTTGATATTAATATAAATTGGAATATTATATGGCCTATTATTTTAATGTTTTTAGGAATAGAAGGAATAATAAGATCAAAAAAACTAGATTTGTTTAACGTTATTTTAACTTTAATTGGTGTTATATATTTGTTATCAGGACTAAAAATTATTGGAAATATAAACGGAAGACTTATTCTTGCTATTATATTAATTGGAGCGGGTATATCATTTATTCTATCATCACTAGGTAAAAAGAAGGTTAAAACAATATGTAAAGATAAAATGATTAATTATAATGGTATATTTAGTGGTGTAAAAGAAGTTGTTGATAGCAAAGACTTTAAGGGTGCTAATTGTTATTCTATATTTGGTGGTTTAAAATTAGATTTAAAAAACATTTCATTAAAAGATGATACGGTAATAAATTGTTATGCGGTTTTTGGAGGAATAGATTTAACTGTACCAGATGATGTTAATATTATTATTCATTCTTCGTCTTTGTTTGGTGGTGTAAATAATAAAACTTCAAATAAAAATAGTGATAAGAAAAAAACAATATATGTGAACGTAACAGCCATATTTGGTGGTGTTGATGTAAAAGAGTAGCTTATTTTAGGCTATTTTTTTTATTTTATGTGCACACTCTAATAATTAATATTTCCATATTATATAGTGGTGATTATATATGTTTTCTTTTATTAAAGACCAGATAAAAACAATAAAAATAAAAGATCCAGCAATTAAAAGTACGTTAGAAGTATTTTTATATCCGTCATTTAAAGCACAGTTTTATCATAAGATATCAAACTTCTTTTACAGACATAAACTATACTTTTTAGCTAGATTAATATCAGAATTTGCAAAAAGAAGAACTGGTATAGAAATTCATCCCGGAGCAACAATTAAAAATGGCTTATTTATTGATCATGGTTTTGGTGCTGTAATAGGAGAAACTGCTGTTATTTACGAAAATGTAACAATATTTCACGGAGTGACATTGGGTTGTACAGGAAAAGAAAAGACCAAGAAAAGACACCCAACTATTTTATCAGGTGCTTTCATTGGAAGCGGAGCTAAAGTACTTGGTAATATTACAGTTGGAAAAAATGCTAAGATAGGTGCGAATGCGGTTGTTTTAAAAGATGTTCCAGATGGAAAAACTGTGGTAGGAATTCCAGGATATATAGTAACAAAAAAACGCAGATAAAATATTTTTTATTTTTGATAAATGACTTCAAATTTTAAACTTGCTTGATAAAAACATCTAATTTTTCTGTTTTTGTATATTAACTTGCCTTTTTCATCTTTCTTTAGTAAACTTAAATAAGTAGTGGAGGCAATTATGTTACAAGTAAATAATTTAAGTTTAACTTTTGGAAAAAGAACTTTATTTAAAGATGTAAATTTAAAATTCACACCAGGTAACTGTTATGGAGTAATAGGTGCTAATGGAGCGGGTAAATCAACATTTTTAAAAGTTTTATCTGGTGATATAGAGTCGACAAAAGGGGATGTTATTTTAACTGATAATGAACGTATGTCAGTATTAAAACAAGATCATAACGCATATGACGATAAAAATGTTATTGAAACCGTTATAATGGGGAATAAAAAGTTATATAACATAATGAAAGAAAAAGAAGAGATATATTCAAAACCAGATTTTAATGATGCTGATGGATTAAGAGTTGGTGAACTTGAAGCAGAATTTTTAGAAATGGATGGATGGCAAGCTGAAAGTGACGCTGAAATATTACTTGCAGGTATTGGTCTTGATAGGGCTTTTTTCTATGATAAAATGGAAAACTTATCAGGAGAAGATAAGGTAAAGGTACTTCTTGCACAAAGTCTTTTTGGTAATCCAGATATTCTTATTTTAGATGAACCTACAAACTACTTAGATATAAATGCAAAAATTTGGCTAGAAAACTTTTTATTGGACTTTAAGAACACGGTAATAGTGGTATCACATGACAGGCACTTTTTAAATAAAGTATGTACTCATATTTTAGACATAGATTATGGAAAGATAAAAATGTATGTTGGTAACTATGATTTTTGGCTTGAATCTAGTGAACTAATTCAAAAGCAAATGAGGGATTCTAATAAGAAAAAAGAAGATAAAATAAAAGAATTACAAGAATTTATTAGACGTTTTAGTGCGAATGCATCTAAGTCTAAACAAGCAACTTCAAGGAAAAAATTACTAGAAAAAATAGAATTAGATGATATAGCACAATCATCAAGAAAATATCCATACATTAATTTTGATATAGATAGACCACTTGGACGTGACGTATTAGAACTTAAAGGAATTTCTAAAACGGTAGATGGAGAGGTTGTTTTAAAAAACCTTAATTTAACAATAAATAACACTGATAAAGTAGCTTTTGTAGGTAAAAATGAACTTGCTAAAACAACGTTATTTAAAATAATAACAGGAGAAGAAAAACCAGATTCTGGAACTATAAAATGGGGAGCTACAACAAGTTTTTCATATTTTCCTAAGGATCATGATAAATATTTTAAGGAAGATGTTAATTTAGTTGATTTTTTAAGACCATATTCTAAAGAACAAGAAGAAGCTTTCTTAAGAGGATTTTTAGGTAGAATGTTATTTTCAGGTGAAGAAGCATTAAAGAAAGTATCTGTTCTATCAGGTGGTGAAAAGGTAAGACTTATGTTTTCACGTATGATGCTTAAATGTGCCAACGTAATAATATTAGATGAACCAACTAACCATTTGGATATTGAGTCAATCACATCTTTAAATAAAGGAATGAAAAACTTTAAGGGGGTATGCTTGTTTTCTTCATATGACTATGAACTTATAAACAGTGTTGCAAACAGAATAATTGAATTTAAAGAAGATGGAAAATACATAGATAAAATGACAACTTATGATGATTATTTAAATAGAAAGTAAGATTATATAATAAATCTTGCTTTTTTTCATAAAATGATTATAATAGAGTCAATTAAAAGTGATTATACTTAAAAAAGTGGAGGATATTATGAAAAAGATATTAACTTTTATACCTCTTGGTGTAGGAATTAGTGCGGCAATAATTTATATTCTAAATATAATAAATTTTAGAATAATAAATAATTCTGCTTCTATGCTTAAAATTTTATACAATTTAAGAATTTATTTATATGTATCAATTTTTGGCTTTATAATTTATTTTTTTATAAGAGTTCTATCACTTGTTAATAAAAAAGAAAAAACCATATCAAGTAATAGTGTTGAGCAAAACATTTCTTTTAAAAAAGATGATTCATTATTGGAAAATAATGCAAACACAAGTACAGTTAATAGTTCTAATATATATATTCCAAATTATGATTATGTCCCACTTTATAACAAAGAAAAATCAAATGAGTATAATAGTTCAAGCAAAGAGGAAAAAAAAGAAATTGTTGATGAATCTGTAGTTAAAAGTTCAGAATATTGTATTAAATGTGGAAGTAAAATATTAAATACTGATAAATATTGTTATAATTGTGGAACTTTTCAAGATAGAAGTAAAAAAACGATAAATCCCATTATAAAAAAAATTATAAACATAATAGAAATTCTAATTTTAATTTTAATAGTTTATTTTTCTCTAAATATTCTTTTTAACTATAAGGAAAAGGTTGATAATAATTTTAAGTCTCCTTTTAAAATTAACATGACAAGGTAAAGAAACTTTGTCTTTTTTTATTTTTTGAGTGTTTTTTAAATTTTTGAATAATAATTAAATTGAAAGGAGGAAAAATGATTTATTATTTAAAAAAATACTGGAAGTATTTGCTTACTTTAATTTTAGTACTATTTCTATTTGCTATAATAGGTTATTTTAAAGAAAAAAATGATGAAATTTCTACCAAATCTATTAAAAAATTATCAAATGTGTCAAAGAAAACAAATAATTTAAAAACATTATTTGTGGATGTAAAAGGTGCGGTAAATGCTCCAGGAGTATATGAATTAGAAGATGGAAAAAGAGTTATTGATGCAATTAATTTAGCGGGAGGTTTTAGTGATAAAGCTGATACTATAAATGTAAATTTAAGTAAAAGGCTTACTGATGAAATGTTTATAGTTATTTATACTAAACAAGAAATTTATAATTATAAAAAGAGTAATGAAACAAGTAACATAAATTGTGCTTCTTTTGAATGTGTTTGTCCAGATGTTAAAAATGATGCTTGTATAGAAAAAAATTTAAAAGCAGAGAATAATAAAAAAGAAGCTAATAATAAAGTTTCTATAAATAATGCAACTAAAGAGGATCTTATGTCGTTAACTGGTATAGGGGAATCAAAAGCTAATGCTATTATTAATTATAGAAATGAAAACGGATTATTTAAACAGATAGAAGATATAAAAAATGTATCTGGTATTGGTGATTCTGTTTTTGAAAAAATAAAAAATAATATTACTTTATAATGAAAAAAAACATTTATTTTTTAATTATTTTATTGTGTGGTATATCTTTTATTAGAGTTTTGATAGTATTAAATGAAGAAAATATTTATGTAAGTAAAGATATGAAAATATATGCGATTGTAACTAAGATAAAGCAAGATAAAGAAAAAACAGTTATAGATGTTAGACAAGGTAAAAAATATAGAATAACGTTTTATGAACAAATAAACGTTAGCTTAGGTGATAAAGTTTTAATTAGTGGAAAGTTTAATACTCCTAAATCTAACACTGTTTTTAATGCATTTAATTATAGAAAATATCTTTTATCAAAGAAAATCAAGTTAGTTAGTAATGAATCTAGCTTAACCATAAAATCTAAGAATAATAATTTGTTTTATAGTTTTAAAACATATATTAAAAATCATATAGAAAAATATAGAAGTAAGGCATATTTAAATGCATTTATAATGGGTAATTCATCGCTTATCGAAGAGAAAGTGATTTCAAGTTATAGATCTCTTGGCATAAGTCATCTTTTCGCAATTTCTGGTATGCATGTTTCAGTATTTGTTTTCTTGCTAAACAAACTGTTAAAAAAATGTAAGGCAAAAGACATAATCATAATATTGTTTTTATTTGTATTTTTGTTCATAACTGATTATAGTGAGTCGCTTTCAAGATGCAGTATGTTTTTCATTATTTCATACTTAAACAAAATGTTAAAGTTAAACATAAAAAATATATATTTAATTTTAATTTCAGCATTTTTTCTTTTACTTATCAATCCATATTTAATTTATAGTATAGGTTTTTTGTTTTCAGTTGTTATAACGTTTTTTATAATAGCATCTAGCAATTTATTAAAAGATAAAAATTATGTTAAAAAATTATTTATAATGTCATTAATATGCTTTTTAGCTTCAGTTCCAATTCTTTCTTTTTACTTTTACAAAATTAACTTACTTGCTCCGATATTTAACATGATTTTTATTCCCTTTGTTTCATATTTGATATTTCCTCTTGGTCTTTTAACGTTTTTCTTTTACCCATTAGATAATATTTATATGACTGTTTTGAATATATTAGAGTATTTAAGTAGTTTTTTTCAAAACATTAATTTTTTAACGTTTGTAATAGCAAAACCAAATATTTTTATAATATTTATTTATTATATAATTTTGTTTTTATCCATAAAAAAAGGCTGGAAACTATTAATAATTTATTTTATGATTTTATTTATTAATATAAATATTAGATATTTTATTAGACAAACTTCGGTAACTTTTATTGATGTAGGGCAAGGGGATTCTAGCGTAATTATACTTCCTTTTGGTAAAACCATTTTAATTGATACTGGGGGACTTTATTTAAACAAGTATAATATATCAAAAAACAAAACCATCCCATATTTAAATTCTCTTGGAATAAGTAAAATTGATTTACTTATTTTAACTCATGGAGACTTTGATCATATGGGAGAAGCAATAGATCTGGTTAATCATTTTAAAATAGAAAATGTGATTTTTAACTGTGGAGAATTTAATAATTTAGAAAAAGAATTAATTAAGATATTAGACAGTAAAAATATAAAATATTATTCGTGTATCAAAGAACTAAATATAAGTAATTATAAATTGCGATTTTTAAATACAGGTATATATGATAATGAAAATGATAATAGTTCTGTTATTTATTTAAATTATAATAATTATAAATTTTTATTTACGGGAGATGCTTCGAAAAAAAGAGAAAAAGATGTATTAGAAAAATATAATTTAAGTGATATAGATGTACTTAAAGCAGGACATCATGGAAGTAAAACAAGTAGTAGTAAAAACTTTATTGATGAAATAAATCCTAAATATGGGGTTATTAGTGTTGGCAAGAATAATAGATATGGTCATCCAAATAAAGAAGTATTGGACACTTTAAAAAATAGTAAGATTTATAGAACTGATTTAGATGGGAGCATAATAATTAAATTAAATAAAAATGGATATAAGATTAAGACCTGTAGACCATATAAAAAAAGAAAAAATTAAACGTTTTGTAATTTTTTCTTTTTAGAATAAAATACTATTGAAATGATAGATAAAACAACACATGTAATAATAGAACAAAGACATATAATTAATAAGACAATGTCTGGTAAAAATCTAATAATTTTAACAGTAGGTCCTGTATCGCCGGAATCACAAAAAGTTAACCCAGACAATATCAAGCTAAAACTTAAGATCCAAAATCTTATATGATCCGCTTTTGTTTTGTTTTTTATGCATGCAGTTAGAATGGCTGCAATGTTATATAAAATTAGATATAGAGGTATACAAGCAAAAAATAATATGGTATACCAACCAAGTGTTAGTAGTTTAAGAAATAAAAATAGTATGCTAAAAATAATAGAAAAGCAAATATAAGTTTTTTTTCTTTCAGCAACAGAAACGTTTTTTTGCATTAAAATACCTCCCTACTATGATGATTATAACATAAAATATAAATTTTTCATAATAATATAATTTTTAATTTAATCACTTGAAAATTATGTAAAATGATTAAAAAAATGCATATGTAAGTTATTAAATTATCACATTATGTTATAATTAGTTATAGTATGGAGGTGTAACTTATATGGAGTACATAATAATAGGATTACTTATATTAATAGTTATATTGGTTATCTTTTCTATATCTAAAAATATAAATGAAAGTAATATAACTGAAAGGTTAGGAAAATTAGAAACTAATATGATAAAAGAACTTGGCGAATTTAAAGTAGGGTTAAATACTAATTTAAACAGTGATTTTGAAAAACTTAATGATAGAATAGAACATAAACTTAATATGATAAATGATCATGTTAATGAAAGATTAGATGTAAATTTTGAAAAGACTAATAAGACTTTTACATCTGTTTTAGAAAGACTATCAAAAATAGATGAGGCTCAAAAAAAGATAGATAGTTTGTCAACTGATATAATATCTTTGCAATCTATTTTAACTGATAAAAAAACTAGAGGTATTTTTGGTGAGGTAAATTTAAAACATATTTTAGTTAGCGTTTTTGGGGAAAATAATGATAAGGTTTACAAAATGCAATACACGTTTAAAACGGGTGTAATAGCAGATTGCGTTTTATTTGCACCAGAACCACTAGGAACAATTGCAATTGATTCTAAATTTCCTCTTGATAATTATAGACTTATGATAGATAAAAAAGCTGGCTTAATAGAAAGACAAAATGCTGAAAAACAATTTAAACAGGATGTAAAAAAGCATATAGATGCTATTTCTGATAAATATATAATAGATGGTGTAACTAGCAACCAAGCTATTATGTTTTTACCAGCAGAAGCTATTTTTGCAGAACTTAATGCCTATCATTCGGATATAATTGAATATGCTTATAAAAAACGTATATGGCTTTGCTCTCCAACGACGTTAATGAGTACTTTAACTACTATACAATTAGTTATCAAAAATATAGAGAAGGATAAGTATACAAGTATAATACATGAAGAACTAAATAAGCTTGCAATAGATTTTAAAAGATATAAAGAAAGATGGGATAAATTATCCAGAAGTATAGATGCAGTAAGTCGCGATGCAAATGATATACATATAACCACTGATAAAATATCTAAAAGATTTGATGCTATAAATAATGTTGATAGAATCAAATTGGAAAATAATGACGATTAAATTGACAAAATTTTATTATAATGATACTATGTTTTCTGTGCCTAATTAAAGTAGTAAATACTAAATGAAAGGATATGATACGAATGGCATCACATGAAGCAGTATCAAAAAGTAAGTATTTAACCAAAGAAGAATGTTTAGAAAGGGTAAAAGAATATAAAAGAAAAATGAAATTAAATCTTTCATTAGAGGAAATATTTAATTATCATTTGGAAGAGGTTTTAAACTTTAATCCAAACAAAAGGGTAATAACATTTGATTTAATAAATATAGGTAAGGAAAAAAATATAAAAGAAGCCTTAAACAGCGATAATGATATAGTTATTACATCAAATGGACTCTTGGGGGATTTAGATAAGTATTATAAATTATATTTAATTAGAGAAAAGATAGAGCAATCACCAATCTATAAAAATATTTCTTTTGAAGAAAATTTTGAAGATGATGGTATTACCTTTAAATCTAGTTTATATATAAGAAAAAACGGATAATTGATTTTATCCGTTTTTTGATAATTCGATTATCAAATCCATATCATCATCATTTGCCATTATGTTTTTATGCAAACTTTTGCATTTTTCACATTTATATATTATTTTATACGTATTCTTAAATTTTTCTATTTTTACTGGTTTAAGCATACCTTTGCATGTATTTAATCTATCTCCAGGATTAATATCTACGTGTTTAGAATAAAGACAGTATGGACAGTGATCCCTTGCAGTGTATTTTAATTTTTTTACACTTCTATTGCATTTTTCACAAATAAAGTTTTCATCTTTCATAGTAAATTTTTTCAATACCTATCACCCTTTTAAGAATTATAACAGATATTTTAAATATTGTCTAAATATGTTATAATTGTAAAAGAAATTAGGTGAAATAATGGAAGATAATAAAAAATATATAGTAACTATAAATAATTTTGATGGACCTTTAGATCTTTTATTGCACCTAATTAAAGAGCAAGACATTGATATTTATGACATAAAAATTGAAGACATAACTAAACAATATTTAGATTATATTAAAAAGATGAAAGAACTTAATTTAGAAGTGGCTAGTGAGTATTTAGTTATGGCATCAGAACTTATTGAAATCAAATCTAAATTGCTTCTTCCTAAAAAGAAAGAAATGGATGAAGATAATTATGAAGAGGATCCAAGAGAAATTTTAATAGAAAGATTACTTGCTTATAAAAAATATAAGAACGTAACTAAAGAATTTAAAGATTTAGAATTAACAAGAAAAATGGTATTTACTAAAGAACCTGATAATTTAAATCGTTATATAAGGGAAGAAGTAAAAGATGAAGAGCTTGGAGTAAGTGACTTAATAGATGCATTTAATAATCTTATGAAAAGAAAAGAACTTGATAGACCTTTAGCAACTAAAATAACCAAGAAAGAATTATCAGTTTCTGAAAAAGTTAATAAAATAAAAAATATATTAAAAAATAAGAAAAAAATTAATTTTGAAGAAATTTTTGAGGTACCAACGAAAGAAGAAGTTATAATAAGCTTCTTATCGGTTCTAGAAATGGTAAAAAAAGATGAAATATTATTGACTCAAGAGGGTAATTTTAAAAACATAGTTATTTCTTTAAAAGAAGGTGTATAAAATGAAATTTGGAGTATTAGAAGGGCTTCTTTTTGTGACGGGAGAAGATGGATTATCTCTAGAAGATATAGAAAAAATATTAGATATTTCCTCTAGTGAGGCCTTAGAATTATTAGATATGTATAAAAAATCTTTAGAATCTTTAGATAGGGGACTTAAGTTAGTATATTTAGGTAACAAATATAAGTTAACAACTAAAGAAGAACATAAGAAATATTATCAATTACTTGTAGACAAAACGGTAAGTGGCGTTCTTTCACAATCGGCTTTAGAAACACTTGTTATAATTGCATATAATGAACCCATAACAGTTGGTCAAATAGATGAGGTAAGAGGTGTATCTTCAAGAGATATGGTTAGAAAGTTACTATTTAAAGGATTAATAGATGTTTCGGGAAAAAGTGATCTTCCGGGGAAACCAATGCTTTATAAAACAACTGATAAGTTTTTAGACTATTTTAACTTATCTTGTAAAGAGGATTTACCAAAAATAAAAATGAATGAAGAATTAAATCCAGAAGAGAAAGATTTGTTTAATTCCAGATATCATGAGTCAAAATAAATTTATATTCAAAAGTTATTAATAAAAAAGGTAACAAATTAACTTGTTACTTTTTTGTTTATTATAAAATTGTAATGAAAGTCTTACCCTTTTGTTTCTTGACTAATTTTCATCTTAATAAGTATCCATAGTATCTATAATATAGTTTACGAATCTAAGATATTTATATATTTTTTATTGGTTTAGCATATTTAGACTAAGTCAAAATCTCTAAAATATTTTAAGGGACTTATATTGTTAGTATAAATCATCTCTAAAAATGTAAAAAAAAGACTTATAATTTAAAGTCCTTTTATTTTTTTTGGTACCGGTAGTCGGGCTTGAACCGACACGGTATTACTACCACAAGATTTTGAGTCTAGCGCGTCTACCAATTCCGCCATACCGGCATCAACAATAAAATTATATCATAATTATTATTATTTTTCTATATAGTTTTTAAAAAATGATGATATAATTAATATAGAGGTGAATCAATATGAAATATTATTGTATAGGTATAAAAGGCTCAGGTATGGCAACCCTTGCAGAAATACTTTTTGACTTAGGACATGAAGTATCAGGATATGATGATTATAAAGAACATAAATTTACACAAGAAGGTTTAGATAAACGTGGTATTAAAATATATTATGATAGCACGCATGATATTCCAAAAGATACGATAGTAACTTATTCTAAGGCTTTTAGCGCGGATCATCCAGAAATAAAAAGAGTTAAAAGCTTAGGCTTAAAAATAATTGCATATAACGAATTATTAGGTAAATTAAGTAGTGAATTTAAGACTATTGGTGTTTCTGGAACTCACGGTAAAACAACAACATCAACCATGATTTCACATGTTTTAGGAGAAACAAAGGGATGCAATTATTTTATTGGTGATGGATCAGGCTTTGCTGATAGAAAAAATGAGTTATTTACCCTTGAATCTTGTGAATTTAACAGACACTTTTTAGCATATCATCCATATTATGCCATTGTAACAAACATAGAACTTGAGCATACGGAATGTTATAAAGATATAGATGAAATTATAAAAACATTTGAAGAATTCGCTAATAAAGCGCATTACGTAATAGCGTGTGGTGATGATAAAAACGTAAGAAAAATGAACTTAAAAAACGATGTTACTTACTATGGTTTTGATGATTGCAACGACGTTGTATGTAAAAACGTTATTTTAGATGAAAACGGAAGTAAATTTGATGTTTATATAAAAGGAGAATTATATGGACACTTTGATATTCCACTATTTGGTAACCATATGATATTAAATGCATTAGCGTGCATTACGGTTTGCGATATGGAAGGAGTAGATGCTGAAAAGATTCACGCTTTACTTCATACTTTTAAAAATGCAAAAAGAAGGTTTAAAGAAAAAACGTTTGGAAGTGTAGTTACAATTGATGATTATGCTCACCATCCAACAGAAATTAAAGTTACAATACAATCAGTTAGACAAAAGTATCCAAATAAGGAAATAGTAGCAGTATTTTTACCTAATACATATTCTAGAACGAAAGCTTTAATGAGTGATTTTATAAGTGTTCTTAAAACCGCTGATAAAGCATACGTTATGGACATACACTCAGATAGAGAAAGAAAGGAAGATTATCCTGGAGTTTCAAGTGATGAAATAATTAAAAACGTTCCTAACGCAGAAAAAATATCACTTGATACAGTAGATAAGTTATTAAAACATAAAAACGCTGCAATATGCTTTATGAGCTGTACTAATATTTATGAATTATTAGATAAATATGAAGCATTACTTTTGAATAAAAATGATTAAAATGGTCACCATATTAATGGTGATTTTTTTATGAAAATATTAATAACAGGCGCTAAAGGTGGCATAGGATATTTAACTGCATTAACATTAGCAGAAAAAGGACACAAAGTTTATCTTACTTGTCATACTAATAAACAAGTTAAAAAAGTAAAGGAAAAAATAGGAAATCAAAAGAACATAACTGTTTTAAAGCTTGATATAACATCAGAAAAAGACAGATTAAGAGTCTTGGATTTGGACATAGATTGTTTATTTAATAACGCAGCAATAGCACTTGGAGGAAGTATTATTGAAGCTGATATGGATGAGGTTAGAGAAAATTTTGAAGTTAACGTTTTTTCGTCATTTAGACTTTTACAAATCGTATTAAGAAATATGATAGAAAAAAATAAGGGAAGAATAATTGTTATGTCTTCACTTGCAAGCATGTTTCCAATACCTTTTTCAGGTGTTTATTCTGCAACAAAGGCAAGTATAACGTCCATTACTAAGTCTCTTCAAAAAGAACTTTCTTTTATAAAATCTAACGTTAAGGTAATATTAATAGAACCAGGACTTTATCATACTGGATTTAACCAAGTTTATTTAAATAATAAATATGATGATGGTAAGTATTTTAAGGATGTAAAAGAAAAACTAAAAAAGATAGAGAATTTTGCATTTAAAATGGCCGAGAAAAAAAGCTTAGATTCTATTGTCGTTCAAATTGTTAGAGCAGTAGAAGATAAACATCCTAAAAGCGTTTATAGAGCACCTAAACAAGAGGCATTTTTAGCTAAATTATATAGTATATTTAAATAATTATCATATAATTAAGTATGAATGGTAATGAGTTGAAAGAAAAATTAGATGAACTTAAAACTGAAGATTATATATGGCTTTTATATATAGGAATCATAATAATTAGTTGGTATTCTAACAACGTAGAAAGAAAATATTTTATAACTGGAGATTTAAAAAGTAAGGAAAAATATCAACGTTTAATGGTTCTTATTTTTACTATCTTATTAGTGGTGTATTTCTATTTTACAAAAAGTTCATATGATGATATTTTAAAGCTAAAGCAAAGTGATTCTAAAAGTAAGAAAGATTTAACTTATTTATCGTTTTTAGGTTCTTTTCTTATCTTGATAAGTGGCATAATATTTTTATATATAGCAATTAAAGATGAAAATTTAGATGTTGAACTTGCATTTAATTAATTATGATGTTTTTGAATATAATTAAATAACGAGGAGGGATTTTATTTTGTTACCAAATGTTCCTCCTAAATTATTTTCTTTAAGTGCGGTAGTAGTTGGTTACATATTAATTGATGATATGACTGCAAATGAACAAAATGCTGTTGGTAACTGGCTTATGCTTGTTGCACAAGTTTTATCTACCAACGCTTTTTATAGAGCGGTAATGCAAGAAAGGGGACTTGAGCCTAAAGGATCTACTGAAACAGGCAGAAATAACGCTGATACTTTTTCTGGTTTTAGTGGTAATAACTCATCGAGCCATACAGCTGATAATGAAACCGTTGTTATGTTAGAAAAAATGGTTCGTGCTTTACAAACTGAAATAGATAATATTAAAAGGAATATGAATTTATAATCGTTCATATTCCTTTTTTATCCACAGCAAAAGTAAGTTTACTATGTAATTAATTTCTTTTTCGCTTAAATCTCTGTCTTTTGGAATTTTATGCCACTTTTCCAAACAACTTCGGCAGCAACAAGCACAGGCATGTTGGGCAATAAAAACAGGATGACCTTTCATAGGAGTTTGTTTTCCATCGTTTGGGATGTCCTTTGGAGCAAGCCTTTTTGTTATGAAATCATATGCGTGTTCTTTTATCTTTTTAAAACCTTTTTTATTTACATAACTAATCATGTACTTTCTTAAATGAAAGCTGCTTCTGAATTTAGATTTTGATAAGTTATCTAATACGTCTTTGTAAGTCATAATAATTACCTCTGCTTAGATTATAGTACATTTTTAGCATAATATATTCTTAATATTCTTTATTATATGGTTTTTCTTCATTTAATTAAATAATATCATGAATTCATTTTACTACAAAGTACATTTTTACGAAAGGTCGTTTATATAAAATAAAAACTAGATGGGAATCACCTAGTTATTTACTATTGGTAGCGAGAGAGGGGATCGAACCCACGACCTTTCGGGTATGAACCGAACGCTCTAGCCAGCTGAGCTATCTCGCCATAAACTGCATTAATATAATAGCAAGAATTTATAGTTTAATCAAGTGTTTTTATAAAAAAAATTAATTAGTTTATTAACTTTCAAAAAAGTTTCAAAATAAATTGAAATTTTATTGATTAATATAAATTTAATCGTTATAATAAATAACCATACATGGCAAGATGGCCTTAATTAGTTGTTTGGGTGGTGGTATTTATGAATTATGAAACAGTTCTACTAAAAACAAATCGTTTAGTAATGAAAATGGGAACTAAAGAAGATTATTTAAGGGTGTATGAATATGATTTTAATAAACTTAAAAACATAGACGGGGAATGTAAATTAGAAAAGCAGGATTTGTCTAAAATAGATGCTTGGTTTAAAGGTGGTATGAAAAGGTATTATACTAAAATAAAAAAAGCTCATATGTTTGATTGGATTATATATCATAATAATGAAGCAATAGGAAACATTTTAACATTAGAAGAGAATCTTGTGAATAAAGCAATAGAAATATCATACAATTTACATCCCTCTTATTGGGGAAATGGTTTTATGCCCGAAGCATTAGAATCTGTTATAAATTATTTGTTTTCAACTGGTTATAATAGTGTTATTTGCACATATTCTGATGGAAATATAAAGTCTAAAAGAGTTTTGGAAAAATTAGGTTTTAAACCATATAAAATAATAAAAGATTCATGGAAAAGTGATAAAGGGAACATGATAGATGATTATAAAACAATAATGACTAAAGAAGATTTTCTATCTAGAACAAGTAAAATAAATGTAATAAAAGATTCTTTATAGAATCTTTTATTATTTTTTTTGATATAATTATTAAAGAGGTGATAAAATGACTATATTAGTAACAGGTGGTACGGGATTTATAGGAAGTCATACTTGTGTTGAACTTATTGATGCAGGTTATGATGTTGTAATTATTGATAATTTATCAAATTCAAAAAAAGATGTAGTTTCATACATTGAAAAAATAACTGGTAAAAAGGTAGTTTTTTATGAAAATGATGTATGTGATAAGGAAGCTTTGAGAAATATTTTTAAAGAAAATAAAATAGATGCAATAATACATTTTGCGGGTTATAAAGCAGTTGGAGAATCAGTTATGAAACCACTTATGTATTATCGTAATAACTTAGATTCTACGTTAAGTCTCCTTGAAGTTGCAAATGAATTTAATGTAAAAAAACTTGCGTTTTCATCTTCTGCAACGGTTTATGGCAAACCTAAACATCTTCCAATAAAGGAGAATTTTCCCCTTAGTACAACAAATCCATATGGAACAACCAAACTTATGATAGAGAAGATATTAAAGGATTTATATAGCTCTGATAATAATTGGAGCATTGCAATATTAAGGTATTTTAATCCAATTGGAGCTCATAAATCTGGCCTTTTAGGTGAAAATCCAAATGGCATTCCAAACAATTTGATGCCATATATAATTAAGGTTGCAACGGGAGAACTTAAATGTTTAGGAATATTTGGTAATGACTATGATACGAAAGATGGAACAGGAGTAAGAGACTATATTCATGTTGTTGATTTGGCTAAAGGGCATGTTAAAGCAATAGAAAAAATATTAAAAGAAACAGGTTATGATTGTTATAACCTTGGAACTGGTAATGGTTATAGTGTTCTTGATTTAGTAAATACGTTTATGAAAGTAAATAATGTAAATGTTAAATATGAAATAAAAGATAGACGTCCAGGCGATATTGATGCTTGTTATGCTGATCCTTCTTATGCTTATGAAAAATTAGGATGGAAAGCAGAAAAAGACATTAATGAAATGTGTTTAGATTCTTATAACTATGTTTTAAAGCAAGGTGAAGAAAATGAAAAAGTTGAATAATATATTGATATTTTTGTGCTCTTTGGCATCTGCTTGCTTTTTGGTAAGAGATTTAAATTTAGGTTCATATGATAGATTACTTGGAGATGTAACAATTCCTCTTGTACTATTACTTCCAAGGATTTTTAGTAAGTTATTTAAAATAAAAATAACTTCTGCAATGGAATTAGTTTATGTTATATTTATAATACTTGCTCAATTTATAGGAAGTGTTGTTAACTTATATAATAGGGTTTGGTGGTATGATTTATTTGCTCACTTTTTATCAGGTGTTCTAACATCTGTTTTAGCCCTTGTTATTCTTGATTGGTTTGGAATTTATAAAGAAAAAAATAAGGGATTTAATTTTTTATTTATAATATCTTTTACACTTATGATTGCATCTTTGTGGGAATTTTTAGAATTTGGTGCGGATACTTTTTTAGGCATGAACGTACAACATTCTATTGATACAGGAGTACGCGATACAATGGAAGATATGTTAATTGCGTTTTTAGGAAGTCTAATAGTTAGCATTTCTTACTTAGTAGAAAACAAAATTTCAAAAAATGGATTTTTAAAAAGAGTAGTTAGCGACTTAAAATAATTAAGTACTAGTACTCTTTTTTATTCCATATATATATTATTTATAGGATCTTTAAATAGTTCACAACCTGCGTAAGATAAGCAAATACAAAGTAAATTTTTATTGCAAATAAAATTACCATTATAATACCTAGAATTTTAAGTTTTTTAAGTGACACATTAATTTCCTTTTTTTAAATAATATGAAATTAATGATCTGTTATATGCATGTTGACTTAAAAAGTTAATAATTATACAATTGTATTTAGTAAGAAAGAGGGCATAATATGAATCTTAAAAACAAAAGATATATAATATTAGAAATTATTCCAACAAAGGTAATTGGTGGTGATGTAGCACAAATATCTGCACTTAAGATAAATGGCATAAAACTAGAAGACAGATTTGATTATAGATTAGATAAAAGTAAAATAAATATTCCTGATATACTTAACATGATTAATTATGATAATGATTCTTTTAAATATGTTATGTCAACAAAATCACTTATGAAAAACTTTAAAAAGTTTATAGAGGATTTGCCTCTTTTAATAATTGATAATTCTTACACTAGAAATTATTTAGAAGAATTTGATAATGAAAAAGAGTCTGTTTTTAAATATCTTAATTTGGATATAACAGATGATGTGTTTGATAGACTTATTAATAAATATAATTTAAAAGTTAGCAACTACTTAGTTGACCTGATTTATGAAGCTTTAATAAAGGAAATATAATATGATAACAAGGTGTATAAAAACAGGATATTTAAAAGAAAATTGTTATGTTATATCATATGATGAAAAGTGTCTTATAGTAGATCCTGGAGATGATTTTTATAAAATAAAAAAGTTAGTAGGAGAAAATGAAGTACTTGCTATTTTGGTCACTCATTACCATGTGGATCACGTAGGAGCATTAGAAGATTGTCTTAAAGCATATAATGTAAATGTTATAGATTATAGAAATTATGGAAAAGTTAAAGTGGGTCCTTTTTATTTTGAAATAATAAGGACACCAGGACATAAAAATGATGCTGTAACTTATTATTTTAGAGATGAAAAGGTAATGTTTGTAGGTGATTTTATTTTTAAAGGAAGTATAGGAAGATGTGATTTGCCTGGTGGTGATATATTTGAAATGAAAAATAGTTTAAAGAATATAAAAAAGTATGATGGAAACATTATTTTGTATCCTGGTCATGGGTATGCTACTTTATTAAAAGATGAAGTTTTAAATAATCCATATATGAAAGATGAGGAACTTAATTATGAATAAAAGAGTTGTTATATTAGGTGGTGGAACAGGAACATCTACGTTAGTTAGAGGATTAAAGGATTTTCCGGTTGATTTATCTGTTGTTGTATCTGTTTGTGATGATGGTGCTTCGACAGGTAAGTTAAGAGAAGAATTTGATATTCCAGCAGTAGGTGACTTAAGAAAAGTAATAGCATCTTTATCAGATACGGAGCCTTTGTTTCAAAGTTTGTTAGAGTATAGGTTTAATACTTCAAGTGATTTAAATGGGCATCCCGTAGGAAATCTTTTGCTTGCGGCTTTATGTAACATAACAGGTAACATATCAGATGGTATAACGTCACTTTCTAAGGTACTTAATTTAAAGGGTAAGGTACTTCCCTTATCAGAAGATAATGTAATTTTAATGGGTGTTATGAGTGATAACAAAATAGTAGAGGGTGAACATAATATTACTCAATATAAAAAAGAAATTAAGGATATTTATTATAAAGAAGATCCTAAGATAAATCCTGAGGTAATAGATGCGATAAATAAATCAGATATGATTATTTTAAGTATGGGAAGTTTATATACAAGTATAATTTGTAATTTATTAAGCGATGAAGTGAAAAATGCAATAGATAATTCTAAGGCGAAGATATTATACGTTTGTAATATGTTTACGCAGCCTGGAGAAACGGATAATTTTACAGTTTCTGATCATATAAAAGCAATAAATAATCATTTGGGTAATAGAAAAATTAATACTGTTATTATAAACGAGGGAAAGATACCTAAAAAATATATTTTAAAATATCACAGAGAAGAGGAAAAAACACCTGTTTTAATAGATAAAGAAAATATAAGCAAATTAAACGTTAAAATGATAAAGGATAATTTTGTTAAGTTAGAAGATAATTCACTTAAGCATGAAGCTGTTAAATTATCACTAAAAATATTTGAAGAATTAATAAAGCACTAATGAAAATAATAGTGCTTTTTTTAAGTTTTTGTAGTACTATATATGTATCTATTTATAGGAGTGATGGTATGAGTGATATTAAAAAGCATTTTTCAAAACTAGATGAGAACTTTGTAACTGATTTTGATAGTTATTTAAAGTTAATTCCAACTTGTAAACAACTTTCTAGCTGTGATATTAAAATTATTTATAAAGCCCTGTATAAGGCTTCTTTATTACATAAAAATATGAAAAGGAAAAGTGGGGAAGATTATATAACTCATCCAATTGCTGTTTCCAGTCTTTTAGCTAATTATGGGCTTGATGCTTTTACATTAACTGCGGCTTTATTACATGATACGGTAGAGGATACTGCATACACATTAGAAGAGTGTGAAAAAGAATTTGGCTATAAAATAGCATCTTTAGTTGATGATGTAACTAAGGTAGGCAAAGATGTTAATTTAAAAACACATGAAAAAATTATAGAAAGTGTAAATAATGATGTAAGAGCTATCGCAATTAAAAGTGCAGATAGACTTCATAATATGTATACTCTAGATTTTATGAGTCCACTTAAGCAAATAGAAATAGCTACTGAAACAAAGAACTTTTATGTGCCAATTGCAAAAATACTAGGAATTTATAAATTAAAAGATGAATTACAGGATTTATGTTTATATTATTTAAATTATGAGGAGTTCTTAAAATTTGAAAAGAAAAGAAATAAATATAAGATTAAGTATAAAAATGCCTGTGACTTATTTGCAACTAAAGCTCAAGAAGAGTTAAGTCTTTTAGGTATTGGAATGCATTATAATTATAGAATTAAAAATATTGGAGCTTTATATGAAGAATCCTTAAAAAATAAAAATATGGTTGCAATAAAAATGGTATTAAAGAAACAAATAGATTGTTACCAAGCTCTTGGTATATGTCATAAAATTGGAAATCCAAAAATTGGTATGATGAGAGATTATATATCTTCCCCTAAGGATAATGGTTATAAATCTTTAAATACAAATATCGATTTTAAAGGATCAAATATACAAGTTAGAATAAGAACAGAAGATATGCAAAAAACAAATGATTTAGGAGTTTTTGCAGACTTGGATTATGATAAAAAGGAAAAGGTTAATATAAAAATGAAAAATAGCTTAAAGAAATTAGAAAGAAATGAAAAGAGTGATTAACATGGATAAAATAACAAAAAGAAAAGTAGTTTTAATAGTTATTCTATTGGTATTGTTTTTTATTTTAACGGGTTTAGTTGTAACAGGAAGAATGGATGTTTTAGATAAATCTTTATTTGAATTATTAATAAAATTAAAGTGTAAACCTTTAACAAACATTTTATATGTTATAACTGAAATAGGTTCTACTATAGGTGTTATAATTGTTCTTATAACATCACTTATTTCTTTTGTTAAAACAAAAAAAATATCAGATTTTAAATATGTTCTAATAAATACTATAATAGGTGTTTTACTAATGAAAGGAATAAAAGAAATAGTAAGAAGAGTAAGGCCTTCTTGGAGGTGGATTAAAGAGGGCGGATATTCATATCCATCAGGGCATACCATATCAGCTGTTTTATTATATGGAACACTACTTTTAATAGTTAGTAAAAACGTTCAAGGAAAATTAAGAAAACCTCTTATTGCATTTTTAAGCATTATGATGATATTAATACCAATAAGCAGAATTTATTTTGGAGTTCATTACTTAACTGATGTTTTAGCAAGTGTTATATTAGGTTTTATTATTCTTATAATAACAAGTATAATTATGGATAAGGAGTATTATATTCGTGATAAAAATAAAACTAGAAAAACCATTTAAATTAGAGGATACAATAACTTGTGGGCAAATATTTAGGTTCTTTAAAAAGAATGACGGAAGCTTTGATATAATATTAAGTGATAGGGTAATAAATGTTTATGAAAAAGAAAATTATTTATATGTATCGTCAAATTATGAAAAAAATTTGAAAAGTGTTGTAGTTGATTATTTTGATTTAAATAATGATTATGGTAAGATGAACGAGTACTTACTTAAACATGATAAAAAATTAAAGGATGCCATAAATTTTTCTAAGGGGCTTATGATGATAAAGCAAAATGCGTTTGAAACCATAATGGAATATATTATATCTGCTAATAATAGTGTTCCATCAATAGCAAATGCACTAAATAACATTGCTAAAAAATATGGTAAAAGAGTAATGTTTAATAATAATGAGTACTATCTTTTTCCGCAATATAAAGATTTAAAAAGTGTAACAGAAGAAGATTTAAGAAAATGTAAAGTTGGTTTTAGGGACAAATATTTAAAGTCTATGATAGATAGACTAAATAAAAACGAACTTGATCTTAACTCATTTTATAATTTAGATACTAAGGATGCTTTAGATAAGTTAATGGAAAATATTGGAATAGGGCCTAAGGTTGCATCCTGTATACTTTTATTTGCTTATCAAAAGTATGATGTATTTCCGGTTGATACCTGGGTTAAGAAAATAATGAAAAAAAATTATAATATTGAAGGAGAAAAAAATATAAGAGATTTTGCGGTACATAAATATGGAAAATATAGTGGTATAGCAATACAGTATTTATTTAATTATAGTAGAAATAAGAAATAAACTTTTAGAAATAAATCTTTAGTTTATTTCTTTTAATATGTAAATTAGTTATACTTAAATTTACATCTTTTAATTTACGTGTTATAATTAACTTATGATAGGAAGGTGATTTAGGTGGCTAAGAAAAAATCATCATCAAAAAAGAAGTCTAAAGTTCCTGTTGAGATATTTGGAATTTTATATATAGTATTAACTATTTTAGGATTACTTAGATCTGGTTTTGTTGGAAAGATGGTTAGTAATTTTAGTATATTTTTATTTGGGGCTTACTATAACTGGGGATTAGTTTTCTTTTTAATATTAGGAAGTTATGTTTTATTATTTAGGCAAAAACCAAAATTATTAAATAAAAAATTAGTAGGTTTTTACTTATTTTCTATAGCAATACTTTCTATGTCCCATGTTAAATATATAATGTGTGATACTAACATAGGAAAAGTAGTATTTCAAGATACTTTAGCAAATATAGTATCTGGTTTTAATGATGTTAATTTTATACAAGGTGGTGGTATTCTAGGAGCTATCTTTTCTTATTTATTTGTAATAGCTTTTGATATCGTTGGTTCTAAGATTATATGTTGGGCATTAATATTATTTGGTGCAATGCTTATATTTAATATTTCTCCAGCTTCATTTATAAAGAAAATAATACTTTTATTTATACCTAAGAAAAAGGATAAAGGCGAGGATTTAAGTAAAGATGATAACAATGAGGAAAAAGAAGATGAAGAAGACAAAAAAGTTGTTATTTCTAACATAAACGATTTATCGCATGTTAGTGTTTTAGAAAAAGAAGAAGAAAAAGAGGATGTAGTATCCGGAGAATATAAACTTCCACCAATATCATTACTTAATATTCCTAAAAAAGTAAATACAAAAGCAAATGAAGAAAATATATCTTCTAATATTAAATTATTAGAGCAAGTTTTAACTGATTTTGATATTCATGGTAAGGTTGTAGCAGCACATGTTGGACCTACTGTTACTCAGTATGAATTGGAATTAAAATCTGGAACAAAAGTTAATAAAATATTAAGTTTAAATAAAGAAATAGCTTTAGCTCTTGCTGCTAAAGATGTAAGGATACAAGCTCCTATTCCCGGTAAAAGTACGATAGGTATTGATATTCCAAATAAAATTACTACCCCTGTTTCTTTAAGAGAGGTTTTAGCAGCTGTTTCTAAAGATAAGGAAGATAGTAAACTTCTTGCTGTGTTAGGTAAAGATATTATGGGAAATCCAAGATGGATGGAAGTTAATAAAACTCCGCACCTTTTAATTGCAGGTGCAACGGGAAGTGGTAAATCAGTATGTGTTAATTCTGTTATTACATCAATTTTAATGCGTGCTAAGCCTGATGAAGTAAAACTTGTTATGATTGACCCTAAGAAGGTAGAACTTTCAATGTATAATGGTGCACCACATCTTTTAGCACCCGTTGTTAATGATCCTAAAAAGGCTTCTATTGTGCTTAAAAAAATAGTAGAAGAAATGGAACATCGATATGATTTATTAAGTGAAAGTGGTACAAAAAACATTGAAGGATATAATAGATTAATGGAAAAGAAAATAGAATCCGGGGATGTTTCTGCAAAAAAACTACCTTATATAGTTGTATTAATAGATGAACTTGCTGACCTTATGCTTGTTGCGGCAAAAGAGGTTGAGGATTCTATTATGAGAATTACGCAAATGGCTCGTGCAGCAGGTATCCATTTAATTGTTGCAACGCAAAGACCATCAACGGACGTTATAACAGGTGTTGTAAAAGCAAATATTCCATCTCGTATTGCATTTACTGTTTCATCATCAATAGATTCTAGAACAATACTTGATATGACAGGTGCAGAAAAATTAATTGGAAAAGGAGATATGTTATTTCTTCCAATGGGAGAGAGTACACCAACTCGAATACAAGGTGCTTTTGTATCCGAGGAGGAAGTTCAAAGAGTAGTTGATTATACTATAAAACAGCAAAAAGCAAAATATGATGAGAATTTTACTAATTTAACTTCTGCTGCTCAAGCCTCATCTTCTTCATCATATGATTCAAAAGATGATCAGTATGATGATCCATTATATAATGAAGTAGTAGATTTTGTTATCAAAAGTGGTAAAACAAGTGCTTCTCTTTTACAAAGAAAATATCGTCTTGGATATAATAGGGCTGCTAGGATGATAGATTTGTTAGAGGAAAGAGGAATAGTAGGTCCACCTAATGGTTCAAAACCTCGTGAAGTGTTAGTAAAATATGATAATAATGAAGAAAAAGAAGATGAATAATTGTTCTTTTTTTTCATATGTTATGATATAATACAAAAAAAGAAAGGCTTTTAGTATGAAAAAAACGTATAACAATTCAAAGTCTAAGGATGATGCAAAACAAGAAATTATAAAATTAGAAAGGAAAAATAATAATAAAATAAAATTTATGGCGGCATCTGGTTTTATGTTACCAATTTTATGTTCCGGGCCAGCTATTTTGTTTAAATATGTTAAAGAAGGTGTTATTTCTGATGTACTTCAAACAGCAGAGTATGTAGGATTCTTGAGTTTATATGTTGGCTCTATTAGTTATTTTGTATCCAAGAATTTATTAAAAGATAATAATAAAATTAATGAATTAGAAAAGATTCTTTCAGATATTAATGAAGAAGAAAAACTATTTGATTATGACATTGTAACTTATAAAGATATGGATTATATTAAAGAAAACAGAAGATGTGAAGAATATACGGTTTTATTTAAGAAAAAAAAGAAAAATAATTTCTAAAACTTTATTTTTCTTTTTTTATTGTCTAATAAATTTTTTTAATGATTTTCCTGTCGTATCTATATTATGACGTTTTAAGAATTCTTCTTCATTATTGATATCTAAATTATTTGCAATATTATTTAATATTTTTAAAGTATTGGCTTTATTATCTTTATATTTAAAATATAGATCTGTTGCAATCGCAAAGGAATAAAAATACTCAAAACTATCTAGTTCATCATACCTTAATCTTTTAATGTATAACTTATCTTTTAAATTAAAATTAGTTTGTGTTGTTAAAAATAAATAGTCTTTTATGCTGCACAAATTCATATCATATGTGTTATAAAGTAAATCTTTTCTTTCTTTTTCAGTTATTATTTTTTCATCTTTCAGTAAATCAATTGATAAAAGTTCAAAGAATAAACTAAATATTTCTGTATACGAATTATATTCAAAATCATTTTGTTCTTTTTCCTTTATTAAAAATTCATAATAATGGCCAAGCTCATGCGCTAAAACTAAAAATGATTCTATGTCATCTTTTTTTCTAGCCTTTATAATTTTTTTATCACTTAAACAAAAAGTACAGTTTTGGTTTTTGTTATTTAAATCTAGTATATTATTTTGATAATCAAAAACTAAGTTACACATTTTTCTGGCTGTATCATTGAAAGAAAATAATTTATAGATTAAATTAACTTTATCTTTGAATGATAAATAACCTTTTAATATTGAAGAATCATATTGTTGTTCATTATCTATATAGATATCATGTATATTTATTGCAAATCTTCTTTGAAATTCACTTGTTTCTTCGTATATTTTAGTATAAAAATAATTTAATTTATCTTTGTTTTTAACTAATAGAGATGAGAAATTTATAAAAAAATTTTTAGAAAGTATTTCGTTAATTATATTGATATCCCAATATAAGTTTTCTATTTCATCTTTTTTAATTGTCTCACTATTTTTTATTTTTTTATAGTCCTCTTTTCTTCTTTTTTTTAATTCTTTTTTATTTAATTTATATTTTTCCTTCATAACTACCTCTAAAATGTTAAATAATGTTAATTATTCTATCACATTTTTTAATATAATCAATATTAAAATGAAATTTTTCAAATTTATTCGTGGTATAATGTTTATAGATAATAAGGAGATGATATTATGCCAACACCACATAATGAAGCTTTAAAAGAAGATATTTCTAAAACCGTTATAATGCCAGGAGATCCTATGCGTGCTAAATATATAGCAGAAAACTATTTAAGTGAATATAAATTAGTTAATAAAGTAAGAGAAATGTATGCGTATACTGGTTATTATAAAGATAAAAGAGTAACTGTTATGGCACATGGAATGGGAAATCCATCAGTTGGTATTTACTCATATGAACTATATAAATTTTATGATGTAGATAACATTATAAGAATAGGTTCAGCAGGAGCAACAACAGATAAGCTTCCTCTTAAAAGTATGGTTTTAGCAGAAAAATCTTATTCTAAATCAAGTTATGCTCTAGTGCAAAATAACACTGATAAAAAGGTATTAAGTAGTAGTGAAATTTTAAATGATAAGATAATTAAAACAGCAAAAAACTTGAACTTAAACGTACTTAAATCAATTGTATATAATAGTGATGCATTTTATAATGAAACGGAAAATCCAAGTGTTTTATTTAAAGAATATGGCTGCACTGCTGTTGAAATGGAGACGTTTGCACTTTTCCATAATGCTAATGTTTTAGGTAAAAATGCAGCTTGTATACTTACTATATCAGATAATTTAGTTACAAAAGAAAGGTTATCAAGCATTGATAGACAAACTGGCTTTGATGAAATGATAAAATTAGCATTAGAGTCTATTTTATAAAAAATTATGGTTAAATAGATAGAAAATTAATTGATTTTCTATCTTTTTTTTGGATAAATGATATAATCTAATTATAAAGCCATAATAAGAAAGGTGATATAAATGAAAATATTAAAAAGAGAAGTTAATAACGTTCCAGTTACCATTATTAAAACTAATAAATTTAAGCAAGTAGCGGGAAGATTATATTTTAAAAGTCCTGTATTTAAATGCACGATAACAAATAGAATGCTGCTTAGAAGCATGCTTATGGAATCTTGTAAAAAATATGATACTAGTGAAAAATTATACATAAAATCATTAGAATGCTATGACGCATCTTTATATGCTTCATCTAGTAGAATTGGAAATTATCATATTACTAGTTTTACTTTTTCTACGTTAATTGATAAATATACTAAAGAGGGTAATTTAAAAGATGTGATAGATCTTTTTTGTGAGATTATATTTAATCCATTAGTTAGTAATTTTGCATTTGATCAAGATACTTTTGATTTAATTTATGAAACTAAAAAAAGTTCTTTAGAAAAGATAAAGGAAGATTCAGGGGCATATGCAGAAAGACAGGTTTTAAAGAATTTAGATGAAAATAAACCTTATACTTATATGAGTGATTTAAAATACTTAAATAAAATAACTAGTAAAAGTTTATATGATGATTATTTAGATATGATAAATAATAGCAATATATCTCTTGTTTTAGCAGGAGATATAGACTTTGAGAATCCTATAATAGATAAGATAACAAGCAAAATAAAGCAAAATAAGACGTTTGATGGTAAACTTCTAATTGATAATGACAAAGAAAAAATAGAAAATAAAGTTATAACAGAAGATTTTTTTGGTACTCAAAACATAATAAACTATGTTTTATATTTAAAAAACTTAACAGATTTTGAAAGAAATTATGTTGCGCCTTTATATAGAATTATTTTAGGAGGTGGTGTATCATCAAGACTATTTTCTATAATAAGAGAAGAAAATAAACTAGCATATTATTCATTTGCAAGATATGAAAAAGATGATTCTTTAATGTATATAATAATGGGTATTGAAAAAGAAAACTTTGATAAGGCATATAATCTTACTAATAAAATTATAGAAGAAATGAAAAATTTAAGCGAAGAAGAAGTAGAACACGCTAAAAAAAGTTACATAACTTCATACGAGGAATCACAAGATAGAATTACAAATGTTATAGGAAGATATAACAAGCTAAATTTATTTGGTATTAAAAATTCTAATGAATTAATAGAAAACATAAATAAAGTAACAAAAAAAGACATAGAAAATTTTTCTTCTAAGGTTTATCCACATATATGTTACTTTTTAAAAGGAGAATAAAGTTATGGAAAAAATAAAGATGAAGAAAATAGATGAGGTAATTTATCATGAAGAGTTAGAAAACGGACTTAATGTATACATCTATAAAAAACGCGGTTTTGCAAAAAAAGGTGCTTTTTTCGTAACTCATTATGGTTCTTCTAATAATGAATTTGTGCCAATTGGGGAAAATGACATGGTAAGTTTTCCAAAGGGAATAGCACACTTTTTAGAACATAAGTTATTTGAATCAAGTGATAACGAAAAAGTATTTGAAAAGTTTAAGAAGTTTGGAGCGGACGTTAATGCTTTTACAAATCACTTAATTACAAACTATTATTTTTCTTGTACTGATAACTTTTATCCTTGTCTTGAAGAATTAATTAACTTTGTTTTATCTCCTTATTTTACGGATGAAAATGTAGAAAAAGAAAAACCAATAATTAATGAAGAGATAAATATGACTAGTGATAACGTTGATAGGTATATTTTTGAAGAGATGTTTAATATGACGTTAAATACTAATCCAAACAAGTATAGAACGATAGGAGACAAAATAAACGTATCTAAAATAACTAAGGAAGATTTATATAGATGCTATAACACCTTTTATAATCCATCTAATATGGTTTTGGTTTTATATGGTGATATTGATCCAACAAAAACTATTTCCTTAGTAAAAGACATAACGGAAAATAAAGGGTTTAATAAATCTTCTGATATAAAAATTAAAGAGTATGACGAAGATGTTAAAGTAAGCGAAGAATATAAAGAAGTTAAGAAAAACGTTGTTATTCCAAAAGTTGGTATTTGCTACAAAATAAAGGTTCCAAAACTTACTGGGGTGGAGTCACATAAGAGATTATTATTCTTAGATATGCTTTTGGATATGAAATTCGGCTTTTCGGTTTCATTTGAGAAAAATTTAATTAAAGATGGTATTATAAAGACAGGATTAGATATGAATTATTCTTGTTTTGATGATGTTATTTTGATTATGTTTTCATCTGATACGGATAAGAAGGATTTATTTATTGAAAAAATAGATGAAAAATTAAGAGAAAATTTATTTGATGAAAAATTATTCAAATTAAATAAAAAGGTTCTTACAACAAATCTTGTTAGATTATTTGAAAGCCCATCTAACGTTGCATCTATGATATATAACTATATAATTAAGCACGGAAAAATTATAGAAGATGCTTATGATATTTATAAAAATTATGATTTTGATGAATTTAAGCATGAGTTTAACACTTTAAACTTTGATAATAAATCAGTTTTATATGTTACCAAAAAGGAGTGATAGTATGTTAAAGGTAAAAAACGTAACTAAGTATTATGGTGATTTTAAGGCAGTAGATAATATTTCTTTTGAAGTTAAGAAAGGAGAAATATTTGGACTTTTAGGAGTTAATGGAGCGGGTAAAACAACAACCTTTAGAATGATTATGAATTTAATTAGTCCATCTAGTGGCTCTATTAGTTTTAACAATAAAAAAATAGATTATGACATAACTGATAAAATAGGCTTTTTAACAGAAGAAAGAAGCTTACTTACTAAACTAACGGTAAAAGAACAGATTCTTTATTACGGAGCTTTAAAATCATTGGATGAAAAAACCATTTTAGAAAGGCTAGATAAACTTCTTAAAAAGTTTGAAATAGAAGATTATAAAGATAGAAAAATAAATACTTTATCAAAAGGTAATCAGCAGAAAGTTCAGTTTATATCTGCAATTATAAATGAACCAGAACTTTTAATATTAGATGAGCCATTTTCTGGACTAGATCCACTTAATATAGAACTTTTTAAAAACGTTATATTAGAGTTAAAAGATAAAGGAACATCAATTATATTTTCATCACATAGAATGGATCATGTTGAACTTTTTTGTGAAAAATTACTTATATTAGTAAAAGGTAAAACCGTCTTAGAAGGTTATTTAAAAGACATAAAAAAAGATTATAAAATAAAAAAAGTAATAATAGAAGGTGACGTAAAAAAAAGTGAACTAGAAAAAATAGATGGCGTTTTATCAGTAAGTAAGATATCTTCTTTGTTTAAAGTTAATATAAAAGATGAGAAGTACTTTAAAAATATATTTAACTATATAAAAACAAAAGATAATATAACTAAATTTGCACTTGAAGATGCTAGTTTAGAAGAAATATTTATAGCAAAAGTAGGTGAAGTATATGGAAAATAAATTTATATTCCTAACTAAGCATAGTCTTAAGAAAACAATGAAAAGTAAATGGTTTAAAATAATTAATGTAATTGTTATGTTAGTTATAGTAGCACTTGTTAATATAGATAGTATTGTTACATTTTTTGGAGGAGACTTTAGTGGTGATGTAAAGATAAATGTTATAGATAACACAGGTTATTATAATGAGATAGAGGAAAACTTAAAAAACGTTGATAAGTATTTAATAAACTCTAAAGTAATTATAAAAAAGGTAAATGATTTAAATAAAGAAAAGAAAAAACTAAAGGGTAAAAAAGATATTTTATTAGTTATAAAAGAAGATAAAGATAATTTCTTTAATGCAGAGTTTATAACGGATTCTTATGTTGATACATTAAAGTATCAAGCAATTAAAGCTTCTTTAAATACTGCAAAAGAGATAATTGCAATAAATAATTCGAATATAGATAAGAATGAACTTGCTAAAATATCAAAAGAAGTTACTATAAAAAGAACTTTTGTTGATAAAGAAAAAAGTAAGGATGAAGAATCTTCAAGGTCACTTCTTTCTGTTTTATCACTAATCATTGTTCTTCCTTGCTTTATGCTAATAATGTTTTTAGTTCAAATGATAGGTGCAGAAATAAACGAAGAAAAATCAACTCGCGGTATGGAAATAATAATAGGTAATGTATCTGCTAAAGCACATTTCTTCTCTAAGGTATTAGCAAGTAATTTATTTGTTTTATTTCAAGGTTTTCTTCTTTTAATGTATTCTGGTATTGGTCTTATTGTAAGAAAACTAACTAGCAAAAGTAGTGGTTCATTTTCTGCTTTAAAGGGTGCAGCATCAAATCTTGATTTAAATGAAGCTATAGACTTAATAAAAAATAGTGGAATAATAAATAAATTAGGATATATAATTCCACTTATTATAATTTTAATAATACTTAGCTTTTTAGCTTACTCACTTTTAGCAGGAATACTTGCATCAATGACAACTAATATGGAAAACTATCAACAACTTCAAACACCTCTTATGATAATAAGTGTAATAGGATGTTACTTAATAATTTTATCTACAGCATTTCCAGGTTCTACATTTATAAAAGTTATGGCAACGATTCCTTTAATGTCGGTATCTCTTGCACCTAGTCTTTTACTTTCTGGAGAAATAGGTGTTGGTGTAATAATAATTGGAATAATGTTATTAGTACTTCTAAATTATTTATTAGTAAAATATGGTCTTAAGGTTTATAAGGTTGGAATACTAAATTACTCTGAAACTGGTTTATGGAAAAAAATGTTTAAAGCTATTAAAGAAAAATAATAATGATTTAGAACTTTACATTAATATGATGGCAAAGTTCTTTTTTTTATTTGATTTTGTTATAATTATGATATGCAATAATAAAAGCGAGATTAGGAGTAATAAATATGATTGAAAAATTAAGAGATAAATATGTTTTTTTTGATGTTGATGGTACCTTATCTGAATATCGATATAATGATAAATTATATGGTGGAGGATGTTCTGAGTTAGGATGTCAATCGCTTGAAGATTTATTATTTAACGATTTATATTATAAGGCAAGACCACTTAAAACAATGCAGAAAATAATAAACGAATTAGATAGTAATAAAATATTTATTCTAGGTGCAGTTACAACAAATACGGAAATAAATCAGAAGTATAGATGGTTATCAAAACACTACCCAAGTATAAAAATGGACAATGTATTTTTTATATGTTCTACATTGTTAAAGCCAGAAGTAATAATTGAATGTTGCAAACATTATGAAATTGATATAAAAGATGTAGCATTTGTAGATGATAGAATTGACGTTTTAAGGAAAGCAGAGTCTTTAGGAATAAAGTCTTATCATCCAAGCTCTTTTACAGAATAGTTTTTAGGAGAAGGTATGAAAAGATTATTAAGAGTGAGTTTTGATACTGCGTTATTATCATTTATTCCCATATTGTCTTGGTTTTTATTAAGCATTATTGTGGATAAAAATTTAATTAACGTTTTTACCATTACATATCCTGTACAATTTATAACTTGTTTGTTTAAATCGGTTTTTAGTATAGGAAGTAACATTTCAAAAGAAAAGGATAAAGATAAATATGCTGTTGGAAATGGCATATTTTTAACGATTATATTAGGTTTTGTTGTTTATGGATTTATAATTATCAACGTTGATAATTATATAAAATTTATGAATATGAATGTATCTACTTATAGATTATTTACTATATATTCACTAATGCAATTTTATATTCAACTTATTTACTCAACCATAATCGAAAAATTATATTATGAAGAAAAAAATAAGCTAGCAAACATTTATTCTTTTTCATTTAATATTTTAAACTTCACGGTTTTAATTCTATCGGCTTTATTATTTAAAAATAGCATGATAATTATTTCTTTAACACTAACTTCTATTTTGATATTTACAATATATTTGGTTATTAAGGAAAGAGAAAAAATTAACTTTAAATTTAATATAAAAAAATGGATTAGATATGATTCTGTAAACTTTTTCCATAATTTATGTTTTTTGATTATATTTTTATTTGGACTATCGAATGCAACATCATATGGTGAAGAATATACTCTTGCAATTTCGTTTGTAGCATTAATAACTGATACGCAGTGGGATGTATTTGATTCAATTAACACGGTAGCTAAAATAGATATAGCAAAAGGAAAATTTAATTATAGAGAAAGTAAGAAAAATGCTTATAAATTATTGATGTTGTTGCTATTTAGTGTATTTGTTATGTTTTTAATTTTTTACCACAATTATAAACTGAATTTGGTAATCACACTTATATTTTTAGGTACAGAAATATTTAACTATTTAATATATCCAGTATATAGTTTAAAAACGACATATTTGAATTTAGAGTATTCTCCAACAAAAATAACAATAAATAAAATTGTAGCTAACATAGGTAGAATGCTATTATCTCTATTACGTACTCCTTATTGTACAGCGATAGGACAAGTAGCATCTAGTTTTTATCAATTTGTTGTTTTAAATATAATAGGTAAAAAACATAAAAATAACTCATTAAATAAGTAATTTAAGAACTTTACATTGATATAATGGCAAAGTTCTTTTTTTTATTTGTTTTTGTTATAATTGTTAAGAGGTAGATAAAATGAGAATAGGAATAGACATAGATAACGTTCTTTCTAATTTTGATGAAGTACTTAAAGATCAATATTTGAAACATGATAAAGAACTTGGTGGACGTGGTATTGTAAATAAAAATGTACAAATTAGATATATGTTTGATTGGGATTATGAATATGAAAAAAAGTTTTATTTGGATAATATAGAATATTTTGCATCACTTTTAAAACCAATAAATAATTGCCAGAAGTATATAAGAAAATTAAAAGAAGAAGGAAATGAAATATATATTATAACAGGAAGAGATAATGGAGAGTATAGCAATCCTTATGGTATGACTGTTAGATGGCTTAAGGAAAACGATATTTATTATGATAAATTATTTTTAGTTGATGCATATGATAGTCATTCTAAAACAAAGATATGTCTTAAATATAATATAGATGTTATGATAGATGATTCTAAAAGAATATGTAAAGATATTGCAAATCACGGATTAAGAGCGATTATTATGGATACTTTGTATAACAAAGATTCAAAAGAATTTGAAAGAGTACGTTCTTGGAAAGAAATCTATGATAAACTTTCAAATAAAAAAGTAACCGTAATATTAGATACTGATACGTATAATGAATGTGATGATCAGTTTGCTTTATCTTACTTAATAAAATCAAAAGATATATTTAATATAGAAGCAATTACGGTTGCACCATTTTTTCATTTGTCAAAAAATGTTAGTGTTAAAAATGGGCAAGACTTAAGCTATAAAGAAATTTTAAAAATATGTAATTGGCTTAATTTTGATTATGATAATAAAGTGTTTAAAGGTTCTATAAATTATATGCAAAATGGATATGATGAAGATAATGATGCGGTTAATAAAATAATAGAAGTGGCACAAAAAAATGATAAGACTTACATAATGGCAATAGGTGCTATTACAAATGTTGCACTTGCTATAAAAAAAGAACCTAAAATAATTAATAAGATAGAAGTTATCTGGTTTGGTGGAAATGAACCTGATTATAAAGATAATATAGAATTTAATTTTAGACAGGACGTTAAGGCGGTTAAAACGGTATTTGATTCGGACGTAAAATTAACCATTCTTCCTTGCTATAACGTTGTTAATAACCTTATGATAGACGTTAATACTTTGAAAGATAAATTAGAAAATAAATCAGAATTATGTAATTATTTGATAGATAGATTTTACAATGATGGATATCACGGAGTCCAAAACAAAAGAGTAATTTGGGATATATCTGTTATTGCTTATATGATAAATAAAACTTGGTTTGAAACAAAAGATATTTGTTGCCCGATAATAAAAGAAGATACTTCGTATGAACCTACTAACAATAAACGTATGATAACTTTTGTTACTAAATTAGATAGAGATAAAATATATGAAGACTTATTTAAAAGGTTAGGAGGAAAATAAAAATGGATAAATATTATTTTAAAAATGATACAAAACTTACAAATTATTATATGTGCACCGTGAAAATAGGTAATTTAAAATTTTCATCAAGTGAAGCGGCTTATCATGCTGAAAAATTTCTAGATGAAGATATTAAGAAATTGATGACAAAACTTATACCTGATGAGGCGAAACATGTAACTAGAGAATTATCTAGATTTGTAAGGACAGATTGGGATAATGTAAAATATAATTTAATGAAAAAGGTAGTTTTTGAAAAATTTAAACAAAACCCTGAATGTTTAAAAGAATTGTTAGACACAGGAAATATGGAATTAATTGAAGATACAACTGGATGGCATGATAATATGTGGGGAGAATGTACTTGTGAAGAATGTAAAAATAAAGAGCATAAAAATTATTTAGGAAAAATATTAATGGAAGTTAGAAGAAATTTGAAAGATCATTAATTGTTAGAAAGAGTTAGGTGATCATAAAAATGATTTTAAAATACACTTCATATTTTCTTGTGAAAGATAAAAAGAAAATTAAAAATATTTACATTAATTCTTTTAATAAAGATGAGAGATTTTCGTTTTTAATTTTAGAAAAATGTGCAAAAGAAAAAAATGTAGAATTTAACGTTGTATATGATAACAATGATTTAATTGGATTTTATTATATCGTAAATTATGATGATGTTTCATACCTTATGTATTTTGCAGTTGATATAAATAAGAGAAATAAAGGTTATGGCTCAATGATATTAAGCAATTTAAGAAAAAAATATAATAACATACTGTTATGCATCGAGTATGCCAACAAAAACGTTAATGATGAGAAACTTTCAAGAAGAAATTTTTATTTAAAAAATGGTTTTTTCAGTAGTAACAAATTTATAGTTGATAACAATGTAAAATATGAGATATTAACAACTAATAAAGATTACCCTATAACAGAGGAAGTTTTAAGAAAAAGATATGTTAATATGACAAGTTCTAAATTTATAAAGTTAATAATTAGAAAAAAATTTAACGTTGATAATATTGTATTAGGAAGTGATAATAATGAATAAAATAGATTTAAACAAAATTAAGGTAGTTATATTTGATTTTGATAACACACTTGCAACTCATAAAGATTTTGATTTTGCAAAACATCGTAATAAGGATAAGGAAACACGTTTAAATTATTATTTAAATGCATATTTATATCCAGATACTTTTTATGAAACAATAGAACCTTGCACCAGAAATGAAGCATTGTATAAACTTGCAAACATATTAAAAGATAAAAATGCTAATTTATATTGTGTATCTGGCATGAGATTTTCTTTTCATTTGAAAGCTAAAGAAAACTTTATTAATAAACATTATGGAAATTATATAAAGTTATTTTCTTGTAAATCGCAGGATGAAAAATGTGATGCAGTTAGAATTATTAGAGCTATAAATAATTGTAATTTAGATGAGATGTTATTTATTGATGAACAAAAAAGAAATTTAAAACGTTTTAGAAGAATGGGAATAAATGCAATGTCACCAATTGATGTTGAAAATTTATTAAATAAAGAGGTGTTATTATGAAACTAACAAGTAAAGAGGCTTTAGATTTACTAAATGAAAATATAGGTAAGACTTCAAGTGATAAATGGATAAAACATTCTAAAAACATAGGTTATGTAGCAGGTGTTATAGCAAGTAAACTAAATTTAGATAGTGATTTTGCAATTGCATTAGGTTATATTCATGATATTGGTAAAAGGTATGGATGGAATAGTGGTGATGGAGTAATACCCCATGCTATAAATGGTTATAATTATATTAAGTCTTTAGGTTATGATGAAGAGTATGCAAGTATATGTATAAAGCATTCGTTTTTAAATAATGATATCAACTGTTTAGCAAATGATAGGGATTATACTGATTTAGGTGATAAAAACTATGAGTTTATAAAAGAATACATAAAAGACGAATATACAATTTATGAAAAGATAATAAGTTTATGTGATTTAATGTGTACTGATAAAATATATACAGTAGATAAAAGAATGATGGATTTGCTTTTAAGACATGGAGTATATAAAAATACTCATTATCACATAAAAGAAACGTATAAATTAAAGGAGTACTTTGATAATTTACTTGGATATAATTTATATGATTTATTCCCAGAGATAAAAGAAAATTTATAAACCTTATAAAACTAGATTAAATCTAGTTTTTTTGTTATAATTTAATGGGTGATAAAAATATGGAATTATTAGATAAATTTAATATTAAAACAAATAATATGCATATTTATGATACAGCCTTTTCACATTCATCATATTGTAATGAACATGAATCTTTAGAAGATTACCAAAGACTTGAGTTTTTAGGTGATAAAGTTTTAGATTTAATTATGAGTGATTATCTTTATAATAAGTTTGATTATGAAGAAGGAAAAATGACTAAAATAAGGTCAATGTATGTATGTGAAAATGCTTTATATGAATATGCTTTGCTTTTGGATTTTCCTAAATATGTAAAAGTAGGAAAAGGAGAAGAAGCGCAAGGCGGAAGATATAGGAAAGCAACACTTGCGGATATGTTTGAATCCTTTTTAGGAGCAGTGTATTTAGATCAAGGATATCCTAAAGCAAGGGAAATAGTGTATGATGTTGTTATTCCGTTTATTGAAGATAAACCAGAAACATTTTTTATGGATTATAAATCTAATTTACAAGAGATGGTTCAAACTACTAAAAAGTCAGTAACTTATGAACTTGTAAAAGAAGAAGGACCAGCTCATGATAGAACCTTTACCATGAACGTAATAGTAGATGGTATAGTACTAGGTACTGGAACAGCAAAATCTAAAAAAGAGGCAGAACAAGAGGCAGCTCATCACGCACTAGAGAAAAAAGCCTCTATAAGAAGGAGCGAAAAGTAATGTATTTAAAAGAGATTCGTACATCAGGTTTTAAGTCGTTTGCAGAAAAAACAAAAATAGAACTTAATAAAGGAATAGCAGGTGTTGTAGGCCCAAACGGAAGTGGTAAAAGTAACATAGTAGATGCTGTACGCTGGGTATTAGGAGAACAATCAGTTAAACAATTACGTGGTGAAGGCTTAATGAGCGACGTTATTTTTTCTGGTAGTAAATCAAGACGTGCAGCGCAATCGGCCAGTGTAACCTTAGTATTTGATAATGCTGATAAATATTTACCGGTAGATTATAGTGAAGTATCAATTAAAAGATGTATTTATAAAACAGGTGAAAATGAGTATTACCTAAATAACGAAAAGGTAAGACTAAAAGACATTCAAGATTTATTGGTTGATACGGGTGTTAATAAAGAGTCATTTAACATAATATCACAAGGTGATATAGGTGCAATTTTATCTAATAAACCAGAAGAGAGAAGAATAATATTTGAATCTGCTGCAGGTACTTTAAAGTATAAGAAAAGAAAAGATGAAGCATTAAGAAAACTAGATAGAACGCATGATAATATGTCTCGTGTAAACGATATTATATTAGAGCTTGAAACAAGTATCGCACCATTAAAAAAACAAAGTAGTGATGCAAAAAAATATTTAGAAAATAAAAGTAAATTAAATGAAGTTGAAGTATCTTTAATAGTAAGTGAAGTAGATAAGATAAATGCAGAATATCAACTAAATAAACATAAGATAAATGAGTTATCTGAAGATGTAATTAAACTAGAAAAAGATAGTAATGTTTCTTCATCAAAAGTAGAAGAACTAAAACTTATTCAAACTAAAAAAGAAGAAGAACTATATAAAATGCAATCTCTTTTAACTAAAAAAGTAGAAGAAGCAAGAGATTTACTTGGTAAGAAAGATCTTATCGTAGAAAGACAAAAGTACGATGCTAAAGATAGCAAGGTACACGATAACTTAGTTAATATAAAAGAGTCTATTTTGAAAAAAGAAAATGAAATGTTTGGTATTAAAAACACCATAGAAATATTAAATAAAAAAGTAAATTCTGCAGTTTTAAAATTAAACGAAAAAGAAGAAGAATTTATAAGTGTAAGAAAAACTCATGATGATAACGAAAATATTTTAAATAAACAAAACAGATTAGAAAACGAAACTAAATACAAAATTGAAATGTTAAAAAATGCAATAGAAAATAATTCAGGACTTCCTTTTGCCGTTAAAAACGTTTTAGATAATCCTAAACTTTCTGGTATTCATAATGTTATAGGAGCTTTAATTGAAACTGATAGGGAGTATACTACCGCAATATCAACAGCACTTTCCTCATCTTCTAACTTTATAGTGTGTGATGATGAGTTTTGTGCTAAAGAAGCTATTAATTTCTTAAAGGTAAATAAATTTGGTAGAGCAACATTTTTCCCACTTAACATAATAAAGAAAAGAGAAATTGATAGGGATACATATAGAATTTTAAAAGATTTAAGTGAGTTTATAGGTGTTGCATCAGATTTAGTAAGATATGAATCAACATATGATAACATAATAAAAAATCAACTTGGAACAACCATAGTAGTTAGTGATATAGATAGTGCAAATAAAGTAGCAAGAAAAATAAACTATAGATATAAAATAGTTACGTTAGATGGAGAATTGCTTCATCAAGGAGGGTCTTTAACCGGAGGAAATGCAAGGCAAACAACTAATTTGATAACTCAAAAGCATGATTTAGAAGATAACTTAAAATATCTAAATAGTGTGCAAATTAAAAGAGCAGAAATAGAAGAGGCTATAAATAAAAATGATGATTTGTACAAGACGGTTTTAGAAGAAAGAAATAAATTATTAGAAGAAAAGACAAATTATGAAATATCACTTAAGTTTGAGTCCGAAAGGTATAAGTTATTTTCTGAGGAATTAGAAAAGTTAAAAACAGAAAGTAAAACTTTAGATGAACTAGAAAGTGGAGCACTTTCTAAAGAAGAAGAAAAAATAGTAGAAGAATACTATGAAAAAGAAAAGGAAAAAAATGAATTATCGCTTAAGATTGATTCATTAAAATCTGAAATAACTGATTATAAAGATACCATATTTACCATGGAAAAGAATAATAAATTAAATAACCAAGAATATTATGTCAAAACAAAAGAGCTAAAAGATTTAGAAATAAAGGTAAATAGAGCAGACGTTATGCTAGATAACTTACTTAATACATTAACGGAAGATTATTCTATGACCTTTGAAAAGGCTAAGGCTAATTATTTCCTTGATATGGATCCTAAAGAGGCAAGGGAAATCGTAGATAAATGTAAATCTGAAATTAAAAAGTTAGGTGACGTAAACGTAGGTGCAATAGAAGAGTATGAAAGGATTTCTGAAAGGTACGACTTTTTAACAGCACAAAAATCTGACTTAGAAAAAGCGGAAGATACCATTTTAGAAATAATCAAAGAATTAGATGGTATAATGAAAGAAAAGTTCTTAGAAACTTTTAATGTTATTAAAGTTAAGTTTAAAGAAGTATTTAAAAAGTTATTTTCTGGTGGAGATGCTGAACTTAAATTAACTAATCCAGAAGATGTTTTAACAACAGGTATAGATATTAAGGCATTACCTCCAGGAAAAACACTAAAACATATTTCACTTTTATCTGGTGGTGAAAAAACATTAACCGCAATATCACTTTTATTTGCAATATTAGAGACAAGACCAGTTCCATTCTGCATTTTGGATGAGGTTGAAGCAGCACTTGATGAAGTAAACGTAGATAACTTTGGAAAATTCTTAAATGAATTTAAAAATAAAACACAATTTATTGTGATTACCCATAAGAAGAAAACAATGGAATACGCTGATGTTTTATATGGTATTACAATGCAAGAGTCTGGTGTATCTAAACTTGTAAGTGTAAAGTTAGAAGATATAAAAGATGACAAGGAAAATTAATTTTCTAACCTAGAAATTATCTCAAATTGATATACTAACTAAAAAAAGAAAGGAGTTTATATTATGGATAAATTTTGCGTGGAATGCGGAAAAAAATTAGAAAATGAAAGTAAAATTTGCCCTAATTGTGGTGCAAAAACTTATGAAGAAATATTTTTAGAAGATAGTGCGTTGTATGAAAACACTAATGATAAAGCAACCAATTTAGTAGATACAAACGTAAATAAAAAGAGTAATAACATGGCAATTATAGGATTTGTAACATCACTTGTTTTCCCTTTTTTTTGCGGGTATGCATCTTTTCTAGGACTAATTTTCTCCATAATTGGGCTAGTAAATGCTAATAAAAATGATGGTGAAGGAGAAGGCTTTGCAATATCGGGTATTGTAATTAGTTCAGTATTGATCATAATGATTATATTATCAATTATTTTTGGAATTGTTATATCACATACTACTAAGGATGCTTCTTCTAACTTAAAATTACCAACATATTAAATTATAATAATTCATAATTTTTTTAAATAATATGATAAAAAGAATATTTAAAGTATTAGTGTTTGTTATTATTTTTTTCTTAGCGTTAATAATTTCAATTAAAGTACTTGATATTATACATTTTAAATGTATATTTAGAAATTTATTTAATATTTACTGCGTGGGATGTGGTACAACTAGAATGCTAAAATGTATTTTTAAGCTTAAGTTTAAAGAAGCATTTAAGTATAATCCACTTGTGTTTATATTGCTAATTCTATTTTTAATATATTTAATTTATTTTGTAATACTTTATATAAAAACTGGTAAAAAAGAATTTTTAAATTACAAAGTGCTAATAGTTTTAGTTTTAACATTATTAATTTACATGTTACTTAGAAACGTACCAAAGTTATATTTTTTAAGGCCATAAAAAAATACGAGAATTTTCTTGTATTTTTATATTGCTCTATATTTTTCTGCGTCCTTAAATGGATTTTTTTTATCTATTTTGTCAATAAACAATATACCATTTAAATGATCTGTTTCATGTTGAATACAAACAGCTAAATCCTCTCTTAGTCTCATTTTAAATTTATTGCCATTTATATCATATGCTTCTACTGTTACTCTTGCATATCTAGGTACAATACCAACAACTTCACGATTTACACTTAAACAGCCCTCACCCTGCTCAACATATATTTTTTCAGCACTATTACTAATTATTTTTGGGTTTGCAAAAAAATAATTTTTAAAAGTTTTATCTTCTTGTTCTTCAACTATTACAAACCATCTTTTAAGAATGCCTATTTGAACTGCACTCATTCCCCAGCCAGCCCTTAAGTTATATTTTTCTGCATATTTTTCTATCTGACTATATTTTAAATAAGTCATAACATCTTTAATAGTTTGTTTTTCTTCTTTTGAAAGTGGAAATGTAACTTCCTTACTTGTCATTCTTAAACGTTTATCTTTTTCATCTAATATTTTAAAATTTCTAAACATAATACACCTCTAAACACAGGTTATTCTACCATAAAAAAAAAGGAAAGTAAAACTTTCCTAATTATTTCCTATCCATCTTGCTCCAATAACTATAACAAGCAAGATAAATAGAACTAATATAATAGCTGCTCCATATCCACTACCGCCTTGTTGATAACCATATTGTGGGTATGTGTAACCACCGCAGCATGGAGAATTATATCCATAACTGCCTTGATATCCATAATAGTACATACTATCTATTCCTCCTTTTATAAATATCTACTATAGTTTACTCTAAACGTAAAGCTTGTGTTATATAAAATACCTATATTAAAAAAAATAAAAAAATATGTTATTATATTAATAATAGGTGATAAAATGAAAAAAGTATTTAACAAGGTAGATAAACCACTTTTAATTTTAATTTTTATAAGTTTAATATTTGGCCTTTTAATGGTAGGTTCTGCATCTAGCTTAAAAGCATATATGAAACTTTCTGATAGTTATTATTATTTTAAAAGACAATTAATATTTATTTTACTTGGATTATTTTTATCATTTTTTATAATAAAAAAACCAATAAAAAGATGGAAGCCACTAATATATTTAGGAGTCATAGGTGTTATAGGTGCCCTTTTATATGTTTTATTAAAAGGAGATGTAATAAAGGGTATAACTGGTTGGATTTATATAGGAAGTATTGGTATTCAACCAAGTGAATTTGCTAAAACCATTCTTATTTTATTTCTTGCAGTTACATTTGAAAATTTAATGAAAAAAAGAGAAATAAGTAATACTATGAAGGTTGCACCATTTATATTTTCTTTAATATGCATGGCTTTAATTTATAAACAACCTGACTTTGGTACAATGATGATATTAGCCGGAATAACTGGTGTTATATTTTTAATTGTTCCTTTTGATCGTAAGACAAAACTTATAATGTCTTTATTTACCCTTATTTCGGTACTTGTTTTAGTTTTAGCTATGGTATTTACTGGCAAGGGTCTTAGTGATAACCAAAAAAGTAGATTTGATTTTAAAAATCCATGTTCAAGATATAGGGAAAAAACAGGATATCAGGTATGTAATGGCTATATTGCGATAAATAGTGGTGGACTTTTTGGTAGTGGATATGGTAATAGTAAACAAAAATATTTATATTTGCCTGAGGCACATACGGATTTTATTTTTGCCATAATAATTGAAGAAATGGGCTTGTTGGTTGGTGTTGCTATTATTTTAATTTACTTTATAATAGTATGGAGAATAGTATTAATAGGTAAAAGATCATATAATTTACAGGGTATGATAATATGCTATGGGGTTGCATCTTATATATGCCTTCATGTGATAATTAATCTCGGAGGTGCGTTTGGACTTATGCCTCTTACTGGTGTTCCTCTTCCGTTTTATTCATATGGTGGTTCATTTATGATAAACCTTTTAGTATGTTTGGCATTTGTTCAAAGAGTTGCGGTAGAAAATAAAATATTTGAACAAAAGCATTTAGTAAGATAAGAAAGTTTTTTAACTTTCTTTTTTTATGCATATTAAATTTTTATATCTAAAGTTCTCAGATGTAATGCATTTATTGATATTTTCTACAACTTTAATGTTTTTGTTTTTATATTTTTTCTTTATAACTAATTTACCAAATTTATTTTTAAAACTATTTTCACTATATGAAGTAAATAAATTTATATTATTATGATTAAAAGAGTTATTAAATATATTGATGCTATTACCATATATTATAAACTTCGTACCATTTTCAATAGCTTTTATTATTCTTTTTTTATTTTTATTTACTTTTTGTTTTATAATATCTAATTTTTCTTCCTTATAATTACCAAAATAGTATGTATCTTTTTTATCAAAGAAAATATTTTCTTTGATTTTTATATTATATAAAAATTGTTTAATTATAAATTTATCATCTAGATAGTCTTTTTCTAGTACCTTTATCATATAAATCTCCTTAGCTTTATTATGAGTGGGTATTTTCAAATTTAAACATAAACCTTGAAAAATAATATAAAATAAAGTAGAATATATAAATGTATAGAGGTGATAAATGTGGGAAGATTTCCAAATATAGCTGCTAGTAAGGCTAAAACAGGTGCAGCAAAAGCTAAGGTGTATTCAAGTTATGCAAAAGAAATATATAGTGTTGCAAAACAAGGTGGTACAGATCCAAATGGTAATTTAAATTTAAGACACTTAATTGAGAAAGCTAAAAAAGAGCAAGTTCCAGCAGACGTAATTAAAAGGGCAATTGACAAGGTAAATAGTGGGGCAGATGAAAGTTATACATCTGTTAGATATGAAGGGTTTGCATCAGGTGGTGCAACCGTTATGGTAGACTGCTTAACTGATAACGTAAATAGAACCGTAAGTTTAGTTAGAAATGCTTTTACTAAGTCCAAAGCTAAAATGGGAGTTTCAGGATGCGTTAGTCACATGTATGAACATTTATCAGTGATAGTTGTAAAAAATATGACTGAAGATGAGGTTATAGAAGCATTATTAATGGGCGAAGTAGACGCTAAAGAAATAGATGCTGCTGATGATAATGTAAGTATATACGGTGATCCTTCTGATTTATATAAGATAAAAGATGCTTTAACAAATATGAAGCCTGACGTAGAGTTTATAGTTGACGAAGTAACTTATCTTCCTAATGAAACAGTTTTGTTAGAAGGTGAAGATAAAGAAAATTTTGATAAATTAATTAGTATGTTAGATGACGTTGAGGATGTACAAAAAGTATATCATAATGTAGTAATATAATATGAATAAAAAGTTTGAAGTTGCTATAACAGATGGCGTTATAGATCTAGTAAGACCTTTTGGATTTGATAGTGATTCTGAAGATGATTTTTGGTTTTATATTACTTTGCATGATACCGATATTATAATTGGTGAGATTATATATGATGATACTTATAGGAATGTTGAAAAACATGGCAATATAGGCTATTGTATATATAAAAATTATCAGGGGCATAATTATGCTGTAAAAGCTTTAACACTTTTAAAGAAAATATTAGAAGGTAAAAAAGAAAAAATGATAATAAACATATTTGAAGATAATATTGCTTCTATTAAAACTGCTACTAGTTTTGGAGCTAGGCTAGTAAAAAAAGGAACACTTGAAGAAAAGTATGTTCTAGATAAAGAAAATTGTTATTCATATAATTATTTTGTTTATGAATATAATCTCGGTAAAATAATAAAATAAATTGACAATTTAGATTTATTAATGTATATTTAAAGTATATTTAAATTGATGATGAAGATTAGTAATTAGCATAATTATTTTATAGAAAGTTGCTGTTTGATGGAAGGCAATAAATAGTCGCTGATGAATCTACTTCTAAGACGGATGTAAAAGCATCTGCGGATAATACCGTTATGTAAATTAAGAATAAGCTTGGATGGCACCGTGGTTAATATCACTCCAACATTTAGGTTTATTCTTTTTTATTTGAAAGGGTGATGGTGTGGAATCTTTTTCATATGTTTTAGCAAAAAACGATGAAATATCTTTAGTGATGCCAGATTGGCATTATGGAACAAGTGATTTATTTGAGATTATAAATAAAGAAAATGAAGTAGTTGGAAATATTATATTTAATCATAGTTATGATGATGTAACTGGAAACGTTGAATATAATGTTTTTGAGGAATATAGAGGTAATAATTATGCTACAAAAGCATTAAAATTACTCGCACAAAACGTATTTAAAATATCAGAAATGGATTTATTTATTTCAATATTGCCAAATAATAAGGCATCCATTAAAACTGCTATTAATTGTGGAGCCGTTTTTCATAAAATGGTTGAAATACCTAAAAAATACATATTTAGTTTGGATGGAAAATATAAGTATGCTAATATGTACATGATAAAAAATAATAAAGGAGAAAAAAGAAAATGATAGATATTAAATTAATAAGAGAAAATAAAGAATTAGTAAAAGAAAATATTAGAAAGAAGTTTCAAGATAAGAAATTACCACTTGTTGATGAAGTTTATGATATGGATATAAAGTATCGTAAAGTAAAAACAGAAGCTGATGAAAAAAGAAGTAAGATTAACTCTTTAAGTAAAGAAATTGGTAATCTTATGCGTAATAAAGATATAGATGGTGCAAATAAAATAAAAGATGAAGTAGCATCAATTAAAGAATCTATTCCAGAACTTGAAAGAGAAGAGGAAAGGTTAGAAAAAGAAATAAAAGAAAGAATGATGATAATACCAAACATAATAGCAAGCGACGTTCCAATTGGAGAAGATGACTCTAAAAACGTTGAAGAAAAAAGATTTGGAGAACCAAAAGTGCCTAATTTTGAAATTCCTTATCATTCAGATATAATGGCTTCTTTTAATGGATTAGATAAGGATGCTGCTGCAAGAGTATCTGGTAATGGTTTTTACTATTTAATGGGAGATATTGCACGTCTTCATTCAGCTGTATTAGCTTACGCAAGAGACTTTATGATAGATAAAGGATTTACTTACTGCATTCCTCCATATATGATTCATTCTGACGCAGTTGATGGGGTTATGTCATTTGAAGAAAAAGAAGCTATGATGTATAAAATAGAAGGTGAAGATTTATACTTAATAGGTACGTCAGAACACTCTATGATAGCTAAGTTTAAAGATCAATTATTAACGGAAGATATGCTTCCAATTACCATGACATCATATTCTCCTTGCTTTAGAAAAGAAGTTGGAGCACACGGAATAGAAGAGCGCGGAGTATATAGAATTCATCAATTTGAAAAGCAAGAAATGGTAGTAGTATGTAAACCAGAAGATAGTGAATCTTGGTATAACAAGATGTGGAATTATTCAGTAGAATTATTTAGAAGTCTTGATATTCCAGTTAGAAAACTTGTTTGCTGTTCTGGAGATTTAGCAGATCTTAAATATAGATCTTGTGACATAGAAGCTTGGAGTCCTAGACAACAAAAATACTTTGAGGTGTGTTCATGTTCTAACCTTACTGATGCACAAGCAAGAAGACTTGGTATACGTTATAAAAAATCTGATGGAACAAAAGAATTTGCACATACTTTAAACAACCTCGTAGTTTCAATATGCACCCACTTGAGAGAATCGTTGAAGTCCTTGAATTTACTAAGGAATTTAATGGTTTCAAATATATAACAAAAAATAACGGAAGAATAAAAGTTAAGGTTGAAAACTTAAAAATAGTTGTAGCTATGTGCATTTAAGGGGAAAAAATACATAGCAAAACTTTCTAAATTAATTTAATATCAATCAAAGTATAAATGAAAGGATGAATAAAAATGTTAGATATAAAATTTGTTAGAGAAAATCCAGAAAAGGTAAAAGAAAATATAAAAAAGAAATTTCAAGATAAAAAATTACCATTAGTAGATGAAGTAATTGAACTTGATAAAAAAATAAGAGAATATAAATCAGAAGGGGACTCATTAAGACAAGAAAGAAATACAACTTCAGGAGAAATTGGATCATTAATGAGGGATAAAAAGTTAGAAGAAGCAGAAGAGAAGAAAAAAAGAGTAAATGAAATAAACGCAAAACTTGTTGAAATTGAAAAAGAAGAAAATGACTTGTCTGAAAAGCTAAGAGAAAAGATGCTTGTTATTCCACAAATGATTGATGATAGTGTTCCAATCGGAAAAGATGATTCACAAAATGTTGAAATTGAAAGATTTGGAGAACCAGTTGTTCCAGATTATGAAATTCCATATCATGCTGATATTATTGAAAGATTAGGAGGATTAGATAAAGAGTCTGCTGGAAGAGTATCAGGTAATGGTTTTTACTATTTATTAGGAGATATTGCTAGACTTCATGAAGCCATGATAGCTTATGCTAGGGATTTCATGATTGATAAGGGATTTACTTATTGTATTCCACCATTTATGATTCGTAGTGATGTTGTTGATGGTGTAATGTCTTTTGATGAAATGGATGCAATGATGTATAAAATAGAAAATGAAGATTTATATCTTATTGGTACTTCTGAGCATTCAATGATAGGTAAATTTAAAGGTCAAATTGTAAAAGAAGAGGAGTTACCAATTACTCTAACATCTTATTCACCTTGTTTTAGAAAAGAAGTTGGTGCTCATGGTATAGAAGAAAGAGGTCTTTATAGAGTTCATCAATTTGAAAAACAAGAAATGGTTGTTTTATGCAAACCAGAGGAAGCAATGGATTGGTATAACAAAATGTGGAGTTATACAGTTGAATTTTTCAGAAGTCTAGATGTACCTGTAAGAACACTTGAATGTTGTTCAGGAGATCTTGCAGATCTTAAAGTTAAATCATGTGATGTTGAAGCATGGAGTCCAAGACAAAAGAAATATTTTGAAGTAGGAAGCTGTTCAACTTTAGGTGATGCACAAGCAAGAAGATTAGGCATTAAAGCTAAAGGTGAAAATGGAAATTATTTACTTTCAACACTTAACAACACAGTAATCGCTTCACCTCGTGGGATGATTGCTGTAATTGAGAATAATGTAAATGAAGATGGAACAGTAAATATTCCAAAAGTTTTACAACCATATATGGGTGGTAAAGAAAAAATCGAATTAAAGTAATTTTAACTATTAAGAGTCAATTTGACTCTTTTTTTGATGCAAAAATATAAAGAAAGGGGTGATAATATGGCAGTATTTAAAGTTGAAAAAACGAAAAATTATACCATAATGAGTAACTATCATTTAAGGGATAAAGATCTTAGCTTAAAAGCAAAAGGATTGTTGTCTTTTATGTTATCATTGCCTTCTGACTGGGACTATTCTTTAAATGGATTGTGTGCCATTTGTAAAGAACAAGAAACAGCTATTAAAAGTACCTTGAGAGAATTAAAACGAAAAAGATATTTAATTATCGATAAGGTTCGTAATAATAAGGGATACTTTGAATATGTATACAATATTTATGAACAGCCTGTTGAAATATTACAAGAAAAAAATCCAGAGGTAGGAAATCCACCTGTGGATAATCAACCAGTAGAAAATGATACCCAAATAAATACTAAAGAACAAAGAACTAAAGAACAAATAGATAAAGACGATAAAACCATTTTAAATGAATTTAAAAATTTAGATTCCGAATTTTATAATCCTAAAAATCATAACATCCTTACAAATGAATTAATAAATAGAAAGTATATTGAAATTGATGATTTACAAATTGTATATTATGATAATTTATTTAATGAATTAATTCAAAAGTATGAATTAACTGATTTGATAATAATAACTCATTATATTATACCAAGGGTAGTTAGTCATAATTTCATTGATGAAAATAATGAACCTATTAAAAATAAATTTGGATATTTTAAATCTGCAATTTTAAATAATATTGATAAACTTATAAATAATGAAATTGAATGGGATGAAGAATTAGGGTGGTTTAAAGAGAAAAATGAAGTAAGTCAAAAAATAGAAGATGAATATGATTATGAAATGGATATTTAAACAAATAAAAAAAATATGTTATTTCATATTTTTAAGAAGATTATAAATAATTTTTAATCTTTGAGAATTAGATTCAGAAATAATACTTTGAATAGTTTCAAGATCATTTATATCATATTTTTTTAATTCACTAACAATACTTGAAATTATATTTGCAGTTTCATCATCAAATTTTACATCATTATTATTTTTGTATTGTTCAATTTGTTTTTCCAATTGTGGCATACTGGTATGTAATCCTTTTGCAATCAATTCTTTTATAGTTGATGAAATCCCAAATTTACCACATTTATTGCTTATTATTCTATTGATATAAGCTCTACTTACTCCTGTTTCTCTTGCAAACTCTGAATAACTGATATTATGAACAACACAATATTTTTTGATTATTAATGCTAAAGCTTCTTCATTACTCATAATATTTTCCTCTCTTAAGACTTCATAACCATTTTACTATCTTTTTTTAAAAATGTCTACTATTGTGTACTAAAATTAAACGACAAAATTTTAAATAGACTACAATAGTAGACAAGTGGAATTTTTTTTGATAATATATCTTATGTATAGCAGAAAGCTATATTTGCAGTAAATGAAGTGGAGGAGTATTTATGGCAATAGGACTAAGGGTGATGTTTTCATCCTGACTATTAGAAAGGCAGGTGAAATTTTGTATAAAATGCAGTCTTCAAGTCAAACTAGGTGCATAAAAATTATTATTAAAAATAATGATATTGCATTAACGACTCAGTTGGACGAAGAATCTACAATTCGTGTGTTAGAAAAATGTTTAGATAGTTTGAAGGATAAAACATCACGAAAAGAAGAAGTACCAATTGGAAAGGAAAGTTAGAAAATGACTAAAGAAGAAAGTAAGGCAGTAAATGAAGTAAAAGTAGTTTTGGAAGTATTAAATAGATGTATTAATGAGGAAGAAAATATATCAAAAGAAGTATTGAAAGATGTTATAAAAAAATTAAGCAAAGTAGAAGAAGATTATAATAAAACTATAAATGAACTTCTATTATGTAATTCTTTGGCAGTAAAGTATGAACAATTAATAGAATTAATTGGTACTCTCGGTATCATTTCAGTTGAAGACGAGGCAAAATTGGACAAAACAATTACAACGCTAAGTGATTGTGTAACAATAATAAAAAACTGAAAAAGGTATCGGCTGTATAGATTGTTTCTATACAGTTTTCTTTGAAACAGATATTATTTATTATAGGTCTTGACTTTTTTTAAATAAAAGGTTATTATTTTAACATAAGTTGTCTACAATAGTAGACAACTTCTGGAAGTTCGCTTGGAGGTGATTGTTAATAAAATAATAAATAATAGCTGTTAAAATAGGAGTAAGAAATTATTTTTTTACCCTAATTGTCTACTATTGTAGACAGATGAAAGAAAGGGATGATTCATTTAGAATATAAGGAAAAAGATAGGTACAAAGTTTTTAATACCTTATCAGATAATCACGGATATTTTCTCACAATCATTAAAGTAATTGATAATATTATTTATTATTTGTTTGATGGAGATGATGAAGTAAAATTTTTTGAAGTAGGAAGTGAATTTGATTTTGATTTAATCAAATTATTCTAAAAATTTGAGAGGGGAACTATCATGAATTTTCAAGAAGAAAATACAGAAATCCCTGATTGGATTTTGCGTCATCTAAGAAAATTTGGTAATTGTTGTTGTGGAAGAGAGATAGTAAAAAAGATTGGAAAGGAAAAAATTATTGAAATTTTAAAAAGGCAAGGTTATCCATGTGTTTTAAAGATTGTTTACGAAAATAAATATTTAAAGAGGAGAAGAAAGGTTAAATATCCATTAGATGCTTATTATATTTTGGAAATAGAATGTGTGGTTAAAAGTTATTTTATATGAAAAAAATCAAAAGAGGAGATGTCTATTTTGTTCAATTGTATAATAAATCTAAACATGTTCAATCTGGAAAAAGACCTTGCGTAGTTGTTCAAAATGATGATGGTAATAAATTCTCTCCGACTTTAATAGTTATCCCCCTTACATCAAAAATAAAAAAAACTTACTTACCAGTTCATGTTATATTAGGATGTGAAACAATGGCTTTGTGTGAATGTATTTTAACTATTTCAAAAGATCAAGTAATACACTATGTAAAATCATTTGATGATAAAACTATGAGGAAAATAGATGATGCTTTATCAATATCAATGGGATTTAGAAGGAGGAAAAACAATTAAAAAGATAAAGCAGTTTTATAAGGATTTATTTAATAGTAGTGCAGAAGAGTATTGGAAAGATGAAGGAAATAACAAAAGAATGCAATTTTACCATAAGTTATCAATTATAATGAAATATTTAAAAGTTGTATTAATATTTTTAATAATTATATATTGTTTATATTTATCAACTAACACTATATTTTCAATATTTGATAATTTTAATTGTTTGAACAATAATACAAATTTGATAAAATTAATTGATTTAAGAAAATTTGTATTAAATACTTATATAATTACTTTTGTTATTATGATGTTTTTAGTTGTATATTATGGTAAAAAAAATAATTTGAATTGTAAAAATATAATAAATACTTTAATTAAATCAATATTATTTTTACCATGTAGTGCTTTATTGAATTATAATTTTATGATTCTTGGTAGTTTAATGAGAAGTTTTTATTTAGTGGTAGTAGTTGCAGTAATAATATTATCTATTGATTATATATTAAAAAGGATTAATAGACTATATGATTTAGCAGTAAATGAAACAGCAGTAAATATAGTAGTAAATAAGAATGGAAAAGGAGATAATAGAAAATGCAAGAAAAAGTAAATATGAGAGGAAATGTTAAGTGGTTTAGTAACGAGAAGGGATATGGTTTCATTCAATGTGATGAAATTAAAAATGATGTGTATGTTCATTTTTCAGATATTCAAATGAAAGGATATAAAACTTTAGAAGAAAATGAAGCAGTTATTTTTGATTATGATGAAGAGCTTGAAAAAGCTGTTAATGTTCGCAAAATAACTGAAAAAGAATCTAATGTAGAAGATACTGTGGAATCTGAATAATGCTTGATATTTTTGATAGTAAAATAATATCAAAAATAGATATAGAAAAAACAGCTATGAATGGTAGAGAAGTATGTGAATTATATCAACCACTTGTTGAAAAAAGATTAAGGCAATTAAATACAAGTTCATTTAATTCGGCAAGTATTTTGCTATTCTCAAGTGGAACAACTGGTTCATCTGCTTCTGATAAATTATTAAAAGTATTATCATGGCATGATGATCAAATTGCTAATTATATAAAAAGTGTTTTGAAAATTCAAAAAATAGACAAAACAATCGCAGAGTTTTTAAGATTAAAATGTTTTTATGGATATACTGACAAGGAAATAGCAAAAAAAATAAATATAAGTGAAAGACAAATTAGAAGACAAAAAAATAGAGCATATTTCTATTTAGCTGTTTATTCGAATCAAGTGGAATTTATTTATGATAAGACTTATTATTTCTACTTAGATTAAAAATATATTATAATGTGGTTATACAACCACATTAATAACATAGCAGTTGGAGGAGTTTATGAAGAAAAAATTAAAAATATTTATACCAATTTTGATAGTAATAATTATAGTTATATTTGTATTTGTATTGGTAATCATTACAAAAGAAAAAAATAAAATTGAATTAAATCAAGAAAAATTTGTATATGAATTGGGTGATGATATAACTTCGGATGTTTCTTATTATTTGAAAAATACCGATTCTATTAGTAATATAAAAGATTATAAAATAACTTCTGATAAATTAAAAATTGAAAATGGAAAATTTATTAAAGAAAAAGATAATATTGTACCATTAGGCAAATATAATCTTACTATTAAGAATAAAATAGATGAGAAAAAATTTGTTATTGAGGTAGTTGATACTATAGCACCTGAATTTACTTCATCAAAAGAATTGATTGAATTAGAAAAAAATACAGAGAGCTTAAATTTATCCAATTATTTTGAGGCAAAAGATTTATCAAATGTTTCATTACTAGTAGAAGGAGAATATGATTTATCAAAAGTAGGTGAATATAAATTAAAAATTGTCGCTAAAGATGAAAGTAATAATATTTCATCAAAAGAGTTTACTTTAAAAGTTAAAGAAAAAGAAGAAGAAAAAACTGTAGCGACTAAAAATAATAGTAATAATAGTTCAAATAATAGTTATAATAAATCATCACAATCAAATTCAACTCAACAAAGTTCTCCTTCAATTGGGTATAGAAAGGATATATCAAATACTTATGTAAGTCAGATAAATGCTTATAGAAGAGCAAATGGACTTTCTGAATTACCAGTAACATCAGAAGCACAAGCAGAGGCAGATAGAAGATCAAAGGAGTTAGTTAACTATTATTCTCATGATGGAGTTGGTTATGGTTTTGGTGAAATAATTGGACATGGTGATGCTGGTGGAGATTTTATTATGGCTTGGAAAAATAGTGCATCACATAATGCTACAATGCTAAGAGAGCAAAACACGGCAATTGCAGCAAGTGTCTATGAAATAAATGGTCAATGGTATGCAGTTGTGTCATTTAGGATGGATTACTAATAATTTGTTCTTTTTTCCTAAGCTTAATGAATAAAAGGGTTAATAAAAAAACAAATGTTATGATATTAATCAAATAAATAGTAATATGAAAGTGAGATGAAATTATGAACAAAAATTTAGCTGATGAAATGTTTTGCTTAATAAATAAAATAGAAAGTGTATCTTCAAAAAATGCTGCCAATGAATATTTGAAAAATGAAAATAAAATTGATCCAAATTTTATGAAAGCATTTTGTGATTTTATGGATAAGAAAGTTAGCCCATGGATTGATGATTTAACAAAAGGCAACGAAGTTGATGAAATAAAAAATAATATTTTGACTGATAAATCTAAAATAAAATCCTATTTATATTCATTTGATATTTATTCTGATGCTTACCTTGAGATTATTTTTGACGAACTAAAAAAACATTACGATAATAATTCAATTAAATATGATGAGTACGAAGTTTACCAAAAATTTTTAGAAGATATTTCTAATAAAAGTATTAATTTAGAAATTTTTAATCAAGATATTAGAAAACTTATTAATATTGTTTTTATGATTGATGATATTCAAGAAAAATGTGTTAACTTAATGAATAAACCAATATCTTAATTAGTCATAATTTAAATATATATCATTATGTTGCTTGTTAGATAATTATAAAAGTGAGAATATGTTATATTAATATACTCTCACTTTTTTTACTCATTTTATTGGATATAATGATTAATAAAAAATAAATGTTATAATTAGAAAGACAAACAGATAAATAGTAAGTTATCATTTAGATTAGTTTGAAATATAACTAATCTATATTTTATT